>BNJS01000862.1_pt1 | contig 66827 bp, 68 predicted proteins | sample 8540461 | NCBI WGS metagenome assembly BNJS01 (sample SAMD00202454, study PRJDB9452) | human saliva metagenome | isolation source: human saliva | place: Japan
GGTGGAATTCCGCTTCAACGTCTAAGTCTGACGGGTCGATAGGACTTTGAGATTCCGGTGACGGAGGGATGACGAAATTCATCTCACTGTCACCGGATTTTCTGTACCCTTTAAATGCAAGCTGAAATGGTGTCTAATTCTGAACTTTGACAATTCTTGTGCATTTTCATTATTAGATTCCCCAACAAATTTCAAGCAGACTATAAAACCTGGCCCTGCAAATATTTGTGGATACCATTTTTGAGATATTGAGAAGAGGATACAATCGATAGTCTATGATGGATGCGATGAACATTGATTTGAATGCGTATATGTATACGTGTTGCAGGTGTACATTTTAGGAGTTTTGGATAATGAAATCACCCTTATTGCTTTGTGAAGAACATGAGTGGCAGGGTTATTGGTGGCTACCAGAGAACCCTAGAAATTTAGTCCCGGGGGTCCTTAAATACGACGGTAAAGGCAAGATATTCCTTGAACTAATCGGTAGCTTTAGTGGATTTAACTATTCCGATGGAAATCTGTATATCCCAGGCTTGGAGAATTGGGATATTGTTTATGGAACTTCTGGGAATAGTGAAATTACTCTATTTGGGGTTTCTACTACTGAATCCAATGTGAGTTTTCCTGAGAACAGTGAAAATACTTTATTTGGGTTTTCTGTCACTGAGTCCAATGTGAGTTTTTCCGGGAATCCTGGTGCAGTGCTTCAAATGGCGGTGGTGGATAGAGCGATTATTGGTGCGCATATTCTGGATAAAGAGGATAAGATTTTTAGTGGATTCGAAGTAGGTATAGAGGATTTAAATCTTTGGGTTAAATCATCTAAATCTGAATTTAAATATGAAGATATTGAGAATGAAATCGGAGAGAAAAAATGTGGAATTTCATTATCTGTTAAGCCGATACCGGCTGCGGTGGTGAGCGGTAACTTATATAATATTATCCACTCTTTTTCACCGGGTAAGATTGAGTATTTAGCAGGAGAGACGGTTGGTACCATTAGCGATAAAGTTTGCATGAAAGTTGACTATGTTGATTCGAATAATTTACAGAAAGTCTTAGAAGAAGTTGGAATACTTCAGAAATTAATCTCGTTCGCTGTCTCTCGTTTGTAGGCATTATTTCACTTCGTCTCTATAGCTCTGAAGGTGAAAGTTCGGACCAAAGTCAACCTGTTGATGTTCTTTATTCTCTCTCCAATGTCGGTTGCACTGATTCTAAAGGGGCGGATTCTCAGAGTGTTCTTTTTACATGTGAGCTTGTTTCAGTTGATAAAGTTCTTCCTCTTTGGTATGAGCTATATGGCCAATTACAGAATGCTGCCAATGAAATTTTGAGTCTACATTATTCCCCTAAGATATCTGATAAAAATGCGCTTCTGACTGCCGTTAACTCAGCTGAGATATTGCATTTTAACTTGGAGAAGCAAGGAAAAATATCAGAAGTTGAAGAGATGTCTGAATGTCAGTCGGATCGAGAGTCTCGGACTGAAAAATCAGGTGAAAAAGATGTCGAGAATCAGAAAGAAGGAGTAGCATCTGTGCCTAAGGTAAATAAAGGCAGGAAGCAAAAACTTCTAAAAGTTCGTCTTAAGGAGCTTGCAAATCGTATTGGTGAAAATATCATCTCTTTAGTGGTTCCTGATGTCGAATATTGGGCAGAAGCGGCTGCAAAATCGCGCAATAAGATTTCTCATGAGGGGCATGTATTACATTATGATGAGAATGCGCAGAAGGCTATTATTTTAGTGACTACGTGTGTTGTGCTTTTAAATATCTTGAAAGAGCTTGGATTTTCTTCTGAAAATCAGATGAATATTGTAAGGGGCAATCCAGGTATGCGGAGAGCTTTTTATAATGCTCAGTTGTATCTTATGCCTCCAAAAGAGGAAGCTGATGAAAAGAGTCATGAGGATAGCCAAGTATGATGGCGACGTGGTGGAGTTCCGCTTCAACGTCTAAGCGATAAAACCATAAAGAAAGCGGAGCCCCGCACTGTGAATGTACAGTGCGGGGCTCCACCCTATTAACCCTCGCGCGCCGCAAAAGGCAGTCGCCCGGGTTTAAATCTTATTGACCGGGATTAGTGGTCAGCACCAACCATAACGTTAGACGCCTTGATGACTGCGTAAGCGGTCTCGCCAACCTTCAGACCCAGTTCCTTAATCGACTCGTTGGTGATGGACGCGGAGATAACAACCTCGGGAGCGATCTCAATCTTAACGATGCCGTTGGTTGCACCCTCAGTAATCTCAACAACCTTGCCAGCGAACTGGTTACGTGCAGAAAGCTTCATGAAGCCGTGCCTTTCACTCAATAAACGTACAAATGCTCTAAATACTTTACACGCCTTATCTTCTGCATAATGAGCAAAAACCCGAATTTTCGTAAATATTACGCACAAACCAGGCAAATTTTATTTTCGGCTTCACCCACGCCCCGAACCCACCCCAAAAGACCGGCAAAAACCAGCCCCACACATGCGGTTCACACCCGCCAAATGGTATAGTCAGCACGAACGCGAGAATCCTCGCCCCTCCACCGTCGCACCCCGCCCTCGCTGACGCGCGCCCACACGCCGCAGCCACACACAGTAGGGGAGCGACGCATCCGCACAGATCGAAGAAGGAATCATGAGCGAAAACCTCAACGAAATCGAAGCACCCGCCTGCCCCGAATGCGGCGAAAACTACACCTACGAAATGGGCGAACTCTGGGCATGCCCCATGTGCGGCCACGAATGGGAACGCACCGCAGCAGGCGAAACCGAAGAAGCAGCAGGCTCCAAGGTTCTCGACTCTGTCGGTAACGAGCTCGTCGACGGCGACTCCGTCACCATCGTCAAGGGTCTGAAGGTCAAGGGTGGCGCAGACATCAAGGCAGGCACCAAGGTGCGCGGCATCCGCCTGCTCGAATCCCCCGTCAACGGCCACGACATTGAGGCGAAGGTCCCCGGCGCAGGCCAGATGTACCTGAAGTCCTCCGTCGTGAAGAAGGCATAAGCCAAGGCGATATAAGTCAAGAAGACGTAACGCCTCCTGCGAGGCGCAGAAAAGGCGGCACCTCCCGCACTAGCTCATGCTAGGGGAGGTGCCGCCTTTGTGTATGAGGGGCTCATCTGAGAAAAGCTCAGCGAGCCCTCAATAGGTCGGATTGTTACTTCCTGCCGGTCATGCCCAGGTACAGGGAGATGGTCAGCATCGCCGCGAAGACCGAAAGAATCCCACGCATCCAGTCGATACCGTCGGTTACAGCAACGCCCAGCTGAGCGGCCGCCCAGTTGCCGATAGCCGCACCGATAGCGCCGCAGACAATGGTCCAAAGAAGCGAAATGTTCTGGCGGCCTCGCATGAAGAAACGTGCAATCGCGCCAATAATTGCGCCGGTGATAATGGTGCCAATAAGAGTGCCCATTGTTCTCTCCAAAGGTTGTACACCTGCCGCTGTGACAGGTGGCGTGTTATTTCCAGTGTAGGCAATGCTGGTTACGGAAAGCTTAATAACGGGTATGTTAAGGTAAACGGCACCTCAATGTTTTACGTGTAAAACACTGAGGTGCCGTTCCTAACGAACGAAGCGACTACTTCGACTTACGCCAAATCTTCAGAGCGCTACAAATCAGCGGCAGCTGCAGGGGCAGGCGACCATACGCAATAGCCTTACGCTGAGTGGACTGGTTACGCGCATCCAGAGCCATCTGAATGTTCGCGGGGAACACCGCAACAAACAGCAGAGCCGCAAGCAGACCACCGGCGCGGCGGGTCTTATCATTAGCCAGCAGGGCGGCGGTGCCCAGCTCAGCTACACCCGAACCGTGAGTGTACGCGTGGGCAGGACCCGGCAGGTACTTCGGCACAATCGAGTCGAAGGGATCCGGGATGATGAAGTGCAGCGCACCCATCACAGCGAGGGCGCGAGCCATACGAGTAGCCGAGCGCTCAGCGCTGTACTCTTTCTTCTAAAAATACTCATGCTCCCATTATGCGCCCGTCAGAGGCTTATTCTCTGCCTCAACGATGCGCTGAACCGCTGCGTGTTTGACTGTCTAAAATGCGGACTAGGCACGTCAAACAGAAAACATTGTTCAAAAGCAGGTAAGATAGGGAGCAACGGCACCACGTGCGGATGACGCCCCGCCTGCCCTCACCTTTAGGTGAGTCGCCAGACGGAGCAAAACACCGGGTGCCTACCGGAACAATCAAAGGAGTTATACCGTGAAGAAGATTCTGTGCATCGCTATCCTGGCAGGCGCCGCATACTTCGGTTACAAGAAGTTCGTTGCCTAAATAGCTAGCCCTCGGGCACTCTACATATCCTTAAGCAACGAAAACCCGCCGTCTCACATATGCACCATATGCGAGACGGCGGGTTTCCTCGTATGCCCAACCTCCTGGGCATCAAACACGTAGCCTATAAGGTGAATCGGCTATTCGCTCGGCGGAACCTCACCGGTCATTACAACCTTGTTCTGCGAAGAGCTCCAGCTGAACTCAGCAGTTGTGCGGCCGCTCGCGCTGGCGGAGCTCTCATCGCCCTTCACGTAGCGGTAGGTCACGCTAATCGAGCTGTCCGAGGTACGGGTAATCATCGGAGAGAACGAGTACGGCTCATAGGTTGCGGTACCAATGAACTTACCGCGGTGGAACAGCAGAATGTGGTGCGCCATCGAGGAGATGCAGCAATCAGACGGGGAAGAACCCGGAATCGCGTCAATCCACGACAGCTCAGCACAGGGGTCGTAACCCTCGTACGTGCGCGAAACGTTCGTCCACTGATCCCACTTGCTCTTATTCTTCAACTCGCGCAGAGCCTTAGGCACCACGGTCGATGCAGAATCAGACGCGCAGGTGGAATCCTTCTTCGACTCAGACTTAGCTTCAGACTTGGAATCCGACTTCGACTCGGATGCCGTCGGCTCAGCATGAACCGTAATCGTCACCACCGACGGCATCGGAGCAGGCGATGAAGCACTCGGGGTAGCGCTCGCGGATGCGCTCGGGCTCGCCGATGGGGTCGGGAACAGCGCCTGAGTGGAGGTCGCGCTCGCCGAGGCAGAAGCGCTACCAGAAGAAGACACCACGGTACCCGAAACAGCAGAATCAGTGCTTGCCGAGCAGGAAGTGACAACGAGAGCTAGAGCGGCGCCCAATGCGGGTAGAGCCAAAGCGGTACGGCCGGTGAAACGGCGGCGATTAGAAGACATGGATACTCCTGAAGATGCGCGGCAGCGCGCATCGGTGCTGGTCAAGAAGTGAATAGTGAACTCGTCCAGTATAGGGAAAAAGAGGCGGGCACGTGGTGCGCGCGGTCAGCGCCGTTCGTTACCAGCGCCGTTCGGTACCGTGACATGCGTGAGTAGCTGCCCTGCGGCAAACCCCTCAACAAAAACCGGCTAGCAGACCTTATCGTCCGTCAGATAATGCACCAGCCAGGCGCGCCTCGCGGTCGCAATACGCGCCGTAATCCGCGGGAAAACCCACAGACTAATCGCGCCCTGAGCCCACAAAATCAGCGAAAACAGCAGCGGCCGGAACGCAACATCGCGCGGATCCACACCGGGGTTGAGAAGGCGCGCGAGCGCATCCGACAGGAAAATCGACGGGAACATCAGCGACATCAGCACCGTACCCAGCACCCAGCCCGGGCCGAAACAGAGCAGAACCCAGCGGGCACTCATCCGCAGGTTCTTGCGGTGCGCCCAGCGGAACTGCCAGCCGCGCAGACGGTACGGATAAATCACACCCAGAATCGAGCCCAGGGACACCACAATAGCCGGCACCACAAAGAACGACAGGGACATCATGAGCGTGGGGGTCAGGTTCTTGTCCTGACTGTGCAGAACCAGCGCCAGCAGGGTGCCAGAAACACCCGTGATCAGACCGATTGCAATAGCCTTCGTGCGCACGAACAGGTGCAGGGCGTGCGGGTCGCTACTGCGCAACGCACGCAACGCATGCTCCTCATCGTGGCCCATCAGGTTCGTTGAGGTGACGTCCGCAACCATCCAGCCGACCATCACCAGCGCAAAACCGGCCGGGCCCTTAAACTCGCTAAACAGCCACGAACGCCAGACATCCGGGAGCAGGTACCAGCAGATTGCCGCCAGCAGGGCGTTACACATGAGCGTCTGCGTTTCCACTGGGAGGGGGCGCGTGAACATGCGGCGCAGCTCAGCGCGCACACTCGGACGGTACGTATTCTGCGGATCAACGAGGGCACGACCCTCCACCCGCTGACGGCGCAGGTCCTGACGGAGTGCCCTGAAATTCGTCACGGGATGCGCCAGCGGCGCAAGGCGGGAAGATACGTGCCTCAATATGCTCACCTGCCCATTGTAGAGGTGCCGCTAAGGCGAAGCGGCACCGCAGAAAATCAGCTATGCGGAAACTCCACCCGCTAGAGCCTGTGTCCCCTTGCACACCCGCCGCATCCAAGGGACAATGAAAGCATGGCTGAAGTAACTCTACATAACGAACTCGTAATCCACACCAACGGTGACCTGCCCGCAGTCGGCGCAAAGCTGCCCGAATTTTCGGTTCTCGCGGCTGATCTCTCCGAGATTTCCTCCGCAGATTTCGCAGGTAAGAACCTGGTGCTGAACATCTTCCCCTCCGTCGACACCGGTGTCTGCGCAAATAGCGTCCGCACCTTCAACAAGCAGGCTGCAGGCCTGGAGAACACCGTCGTGCTGTGCGTCTCCAACGACCTGCCCTTTGCAATCGGCCGCTTCTGCGCAGCCGAGGGCATTGAGAACGTTGTGACCTCCTCCGCTTTCCGCTCCTCCTTCGGTGAGGACTTCGGCGTGAAGCTCGTGGACGGCCCCCTGGCTGGTCTGCTGGCACGCTCCGTGGTCGTCGTGAACCCCGACGGTGAGGTTGTCTACACCGAGCTGGTTCCCGAAACCACCAACGAGCCCAACTACGAAGCAGCCCTGGCAGCTATCAAGTAAGCCCTAATAGCTATCAACCAGTAGCTATCAAGTAAGCTTAGTACGGGAGCCGGATGTGACGCCGGCACCCGCATAGTACTTCCGTCAGGGACACCTGGCGGTACACAGCACAGCAGATACTGAACGTCTACAGTGCATGATCTGGGGTTCACCCACACATGCGGCTGGCGACAGCATAACGCCCCGCCCACCCGGTATTTCGGGTGGGCGGGGCGCTTTACTATATCCAGACTTAGTGCGCGATTCAGACTTAGTGTGCGGAGGTGCCGGGATGGCCGGGAGCGTCGGAGGTTTCGGCAGTTTCGGCGGCTTCGGCGGGGTCCTCATCCGCGACCAGCATATGCTCCGGCAGGGTGCCTCGGCGCTTAGCCACCACAAAACGCGACACCAGCAGCAGAATGTACACCACCATCGAAATCAGCAGCATCGACTGCGGCGCCACCAACAAACCAACCGCCGCAGACACACCTGCGATAGCCGCAGTGGTATGGTCTTTTGAGCTCTGATAAGCATCGATAGCGAGCACCGCAAAAAGCGCAGTCATCACAAAATCCACGCCCTTGAGGTCACTCAAGAAACTCGCACCCAACACGTAGCCGAGCGTAGCGCTCGACAAAACACTCAAATGCAGGCCCGCGTGAATCCACAGGATGCGGGAACCACGCAGCTTATGACGGTCCGGTCCGGTGTTCAGCGCGTACGCCTCATCGATGAGGGTGTACACGGTGTAGAACTTCGCTAAACCACCACGCACACGCTCAATCGGGTAGGACAGGCCGTACATGAGGTGGCGCGAATTAATGAGCAGAGTCATCACGGCGATAGAGAACAGCGACGCATGATTCGAGATCATGTCAATCAGCACGAACTCCACCGAACCGGCAAAAACCAGAACCGGCAGCAGGGGAGCCACCCAGAACGGCAGGCCGTAACTGTGCACCAGCACGCCCAGACCAATACCGACAAAGAACAGACCCAGCATGATGACACCGGCAACGCGAATCGCCTCGGCGAAGCCACTCTCGCGCGGCTGCTGAGGCTCCTGTGCATCGGGGGAGGTTGGCTCCTCCACCACGGGAATCATTCCGGTTAGCGGAAGCGCAGAAGCAATGACCTGCTCCACCTGCTCGGGAGAAGCCTGATGGGGCGCGGGTTGGCTCGCCTGCTGCGGTGCGGGCTGAGAAGAAGCAGGGGAAGAAACAGACTTCTTAGAGATGCTCATCGTGACCCCCTAGAAAACCCAGTTAGCCAACACAACGCAGGTGACGGTACCCGCCACCATGCTCAGCACCATATTCTTACGCCACAGGTGCACCCCCACGGTCACCACCAGGCCCGCCAGGTACGGTGCCGCCGTTTCAACGGAAGAATAATCAATCTTTGCCACCGCATAGATGGCAAGCAGCGCAACCGCGCCGAGCGGAATCCAGTGGCTGAGCGCATCCAAAAGTTCGGAGCCAGCCAAAGCCTTCTTCAAACCGAAGGGAAGCAAGCGAAGCAGGAACGTAATACCTGCAGCCACAAGAATTGCGGCAAGAATATAGCCGGTGGTCACTTCACTGTTCATGAAGATTTCTCTTTCTGCACATACTCAGCGAAAGACCCCGAAAGAGTGCCCCGAAAAGAGCGGAAGAGCCCTGAAAGAGGCGCGCGGGTGAAGCTACGAAAGCATCCGCGAAAAAGGGTAGGGAGAGCCCAACCGAAGAAGGGGCTGGGGGCTAAATAGTGCGGTAGGTACGTGAGTTGATGAAAGCCGCGAAACGAAGAGGCGGAGGGTCGTTCCTCCTGCACGAGTTTTCTGCGTGGATAGTTCTGCGCGGGTAGTTGCGCGCGTCAGTAGTTCTCGTGCGTGACCTCGGGTGATGCCGCTCCCGGTGCGGTGTTACTCCGGGGCGGCACAGCGTTCTGCGTCGCTAGTTTCCTTAGCGGTGTCTTTCATCTGAGTCATGGTGTACCTTCACCTCTGGGAGCCTCCGCGCAGGTTCGCGCGGGAGGCATCTTAGTAATCCTAGAAATAGAAAGAGGGGAGAGCGAAGCTCCACTCATCTATCCTAACCGGTTTCGAACACGTATGTAACGTTCTTATCGCTGTGTGGAAGCGGGCGCATCAGCGGTAGCGGCGCTTTCAGCCTCAGCCGCTACCTCATGCACAGCACGATGCGGCAGAGTACCGCGGCGCCTCGCCACCGGGAAACGCGCCAGCAGTAGCACCACATACGAACCCAACGCCACCACCAGGAACGAGGACGGCGCAAAAATCAGCGCAACCGCTGCCGAAACCGCTACAAAGAGCGCCGTCACACGATCCGGGTTGGCGCGGTAGCCGTCCATCGCAAGAACCGTGAAGATAGCCACCATCACAAAATCCACGCCCTTCAGATTACTGAGGAAACTCGCGCCCAGCACATACCCGAGGACTACGCTCAGAACCCACGACACGTAAATCAGCACGTTCACCCACAGAATGCGCGCCCCCGAACGCTCATTACGGTCGGGACCGGAGTTGAGAGCAAACGCCTCATCGCAAAGAGTGTGAATCGCCAGAGCCTTAGCCCAGAAACCCTTCACACTATGCAACGGGTAGGAAAGACCGTACACCAGGTGGCGCGCATTCACCAGGAACACCGTCAACGCAATCGACGCCAGAGGTGCGCCACCACTGACCATCCCCACCATCAAAAACTCCACCGAACCGGCAAAAACTAGGGCAGATAGCAGCGGCGCAGTCCAGATAGGCAGGCCGTGAGCGTTGAGGATAATACCCAAACCCAAACCCAGCACAGCAATACCGAGCATCACCACGGAAGAATCCGCAACAGCCAAGCGGAAATCACTCTGCGTGCTCGTACGCCCAGTGTCGGGACGCCCAGTGCCGGGGGTCTGTGCCATAAAAGAGTTCCTTGTGCCTGTTGTGCTCTTCAAAAAATCTACTGTGTGCGTGAGGGACTTCGAAGCTCCGCCGCGGTTTTCCAGTGTATAGGAGCGGCCGGTTGACCGACGAGAAAAAGAGTCCGGGAATAAAATAATGAGAAACACGCTTATAGTGAGTGACGCTAAACAATGCGGCGCTGAATAACCTAGCGACCGTGCAGACAACTCGAAAGGAACCTCAATGGCTGAACAGAACAACGCTGAGCAGAACAACACCGTGCAGACTGCAGAAGAGCAGAAGAAGGTGTACTCGCGCCAGCAGGAACGCCGCGAACTCGACAACTACCGCCAGGCCAAGATCGAGCGCATCGACCGCCTGCGTTACCGTGCCTACGGTGCCAATGGCGCAACCCTCGACTTCGGTGTGGGCGAGGGCCTGCTGACCCCCGTCGAGCTGCTGCTCGCTGCGATTGCCGGCTGCTCCTCCGTGGATGTGGACGCGGGCACCTCCCGCCGCTCCACCCCCGAGGTATTCGAGGTGCTCGCCTCGGCGCTGAAGCAGACCGAAGACGGCGCGGTGCGCCTCGACGACGTTGAGGTGGACTTTGATGTGCGATTCCCCGAGGATGAGCAGGGCGCCAAGGCCCAGAAGATGGTGGACCGCCTGATTCAGCTCAGCGAGCAGAAGGACTGCACCGTTTCTCGTACCGTGGAGCACCCCACGAACGTTTCGTTCCACAACCTGGCTGACTAAAGCCGGGTGAGCTGAATAGATCGGGCGAATTGGCCTGATATGGAACCCTCCCGTACCGCTTGTGATGAAGCGGGTACGGGAGGGTTTTTCTGTGTTTTGTGGTTTTGGGTGGAAAAGAGCCTAAAAAGCGAGTAGGATTGACCCTCAGATTAGGAAAACTTACGGTACGTAAGAAATCCTTAAGATTGAAGAATTTCTTGACCCAGGCACAAACCTTCGGCGGCACCACCCGCAGCAGGACTAGACTGGACACCACAGACTAGACCGCTCGCAAACGCACGAAGCAATAGCCTCAGAAAGAAGACCTGACATGGCACAGCCTACAGAGACTTCCGGCACTGCATCGGAAGCCACCCCCCCGCAGAGGGTGAACTGAAGCGAGGCCTCTCCGCCCGACACATGCAGATGATTGCAATCGGCGGCGCAATCGGCACCGGCCTCTTCGTTGCCTCCGGTAAGACCATCTCCACCGCGGGCCCCGGTGGCGCAATCCTCGCCTACGCCCTCATCGGCGTCATGGTGCTCTTCCTCATGCAGTCCCTCGGAGAGATGGCCGCGCACCTGCCTGTGCCCGGCGCCTTCCAGACCTACGCCGCGCGCTACGTGTCCCCGTCCTTCGGCTTCGCCATGGGCTGGAACTACTGGTTCAACTGGGCGATTACCGTGGCCGCCGAGCTCGTCGCGGTTGGTGAGGTGATGAGGTACTGGTTGCCGGACGTGCCCTCCTGGGTGTGGGCGGCAGGATTCCTCGTGCTACTGACCGGCATCAACGCCCTCTCGGCACGCTCCTACGGTGAGAGCGAGTTCTGGCTGGCCACCGTCAAGGTCGTCACCGTGGTCGTCTTCCTCATCGCCGGTATCGCCATGATCTTCGGCATCCTGGGCGGTAGCTCCCCGGGCGTTTCCAACTGGACCGTGGGCGAGGCACCCTTCGTGGGCGGTGCCCCCGCCGTCCTGGCCATCTTCATGGTGGCAGGCTTCTCCTTCCAGGGCACCGAGATGATCGGTGTGGCAGCGGGCGAGTCCAAGAACCCCCGCCGCGACGTGCCCCGCGCGCTCACCAGCGTGTTCTGGCGCATCATGCTCTTCTACATCGGCGCGATGGCCGTCATCGGCTTCCTGATTCCTTACTCCGACCCGAACCTGCTTACCGCAGCGGACGGTAACATCAACATCTCCCCGTTCACCCTCATCTTCGAGCGTGCAGGCATTGCCTTCGCGGCAGCCATCATGAACGCCGTGATCCTCTCCGCAGTGCTCTCTGCAGGTAACTCGGGCCTGTACGTTTCGGCTCGTATGCTCTTCGCGCTCGCCCAGGAGGGTAAGGCGCCGAAGATGTTCACCCGCATCAACTCCGGCGGCGTGCCCATGAACGCGCTGCTGGCTACCGCAGCTATCGGCGCGGTCGGCTTCATCGCCGCACTGCTCTCGCCGGATGGTGCGTACCTGTGGCTGGTGAACGTGTCCGGTCTGGCTGGCTTCATCACCTGGGTGGGTATCGCCGTGGCTCACTACCGTTTCCGCCGCGCATACCTGAAGCAGGGCAACAGCCTGAAGGACCTGCCCTACGTGGCACCGTTCTTCCCCGCGGGCCCGATTATCGCCTTCCTCATGTGCCTGGTTGTTATTGGCGGCCAGAACTACGAGGCGTTCCTGAGCGGTGACTGGGCTGGCGTGCTCAGCTCCTACATTGGTCTGCCCGTGATTATTGCGGTCTGGTTGGTGCACCGCGTGGTCACTCGTGACCGCATCATTCCGCTGGAGCAGATTGACGTGAGCGGCATCGAGGTTAAGGCTTCGAAGTAACGCGAACACTTGCGCCAGCTGATTGAATGAGCTGATACGTGAAGAGCCGCCGGTTCCCCTGATTGAGGGGAGCCGGCGGCTCTTTGCTATCTGCAGTTTATTCCGCACGGGTGAGCTAAGGCTGTATGCCCTGCAGCTCTTAGGAGTGGCGGCGCGAGCGCAGAACGCTCAGACCAAGACCCGCACCAATCGCGGCAACGCCAATGCCAACAATCACACCAACGCTGGATGCACCGGTGTTCGCCAGGGTAGCCTTCTTGGGGCTGTCCTTTGCCGGGGTGTTCTTTGCCAGCGTGTCCTGAGCCGAGCGGGCGGCGGTCACCGAAGCCTCCTGAGCGGGCTTGCTCTGAGCAGGCTTATTCTTGGGATGCGCCACGGTTGCGTCCTCCAGCTTGTCAGCGTTCGGGGTCTTATCGGCAACCGGTGCTTCCGGCAGTGCAGGAACGGTGGGTGCGTTGGTCGGGTTTACACCGATGGTTGCTTCCGGCAGTGCGGGGACGGTGGGCGCGTCGGTCGGGTTTACACCCACGGTTGCCTCGGGCAGGGGTGCTACGGTGGGTGCATCGGTCGGGTTTACACCGATGGTTGCTTCGGGCAGGGGTGCCACGGTCGGTGCGTCAGTGGGGTTCACGCCCACGGTTGCTTCCGGCAGGGGTGCTACGGTGGGTGCATCGGTCGGGTTTACACCGATGGTTGCTTCCGGAAGGGGCGCTACGGTGGGAGCATCGGTCGGGTTTACACCCACGGTCGCCTCGGGCAGGGGTGCCACGGTGGGAGCATCGGTCGGGTTTACACCCACGGTCGCCTCGGGCAGGGGTGCCACGGTGGGAGCATCGGTCGGGTTTACACCCACGGTCGCCTCAGGCAGGGGCGCCACCGTCGGTGCGTCGGTGGGGTTCACGCCAACGGTTGCTTCCGGCAGGGGCGCCACGGTGGGTGCATCGGTCGGGTTCACACCTACGGTTGCTTCCGGCAGGGGCGCCACGGTGGGTGCATCGGTCGGGTTTACGCTCACGGTTGCCTCGGGCAGAGGAGCCACCGTCGGAGCATAGGTCGGAACCGCAGAAACCACGGGCTCCTGCGCGAAAAGCTCAAGAGGCTTCTGAGCATCAAACGAGCCGTACTCAGCACCCTGAACGCCAGCCGCCATAGTGCCCGCAATGTACTTGTGAGAGGTATTCAGCGTCGCCGCAACATCCGCTGGGACCTTCACCTCCGTCTCAAAGACACCGTTATGAATCTGCGAAGCAGGTACGGTCACCTCAGCCACGAAACGCATACCCTGCTGAGGAAAACGACCGGGAACCCACACATTCGTATCAGACACCACCACGCGCACACCGTGCGGGGTCGCCTCACCGGTGTAGCCGGTACCGCGCACCTTCAACACAGTCTCACCCTTGGTGTTCAAACGCGGTGAATCCACCTGAAGAACCGGCGCGGCGCTATCCTTCACAACGTCCATGCGCAGAACCTGACCGCCCCCGTAACCATCAACGATGATATTAGCGACGAAGCTGTAGTTCTTCGCCGGGTCAATCAGGCTACCGGGAACGTAATGGGTCGCAGTCGCCGTGCCGTCCTTGAATGGGCCCTCAACGCGCACCGTCTGAATCGGGTTCAGAAACGGGAAACCCCTATGGTTTGCCTCGTGCAATGCCGGGGCGAAAGCGGTAGTTTTCGCGGGCAGTTTCGACGCCTTGAACGTAATCTTGTTCAGACGCAGGGCGGTCTTCAGCTGACGGGTATTGGTCTCAACCTTGTAGTTGTAGACCGTAATAACCGGCGGGTTATCCGGATTCGGGGTATTAGCCGTTGCAACAGAAGGCAGAGCAAACAAGCTCAAGGATGCGGCAAGAAGAACAGAAGCGCCGGCGCTACCGTAGCGGCGGGCAGGAGAAGAGTTAGCCATCATGAAGTTCCTTCTACATGGGTGATTGAGCGATCCGCACTCTTCCTGTATCGCGCCAAGTCGAGTGCGTATACGGTACCGCGACACCGCGGTTAACTACACCGTAACACGCACCTAAACGCATGAACCGGACATAAGATAACTCGCCGAAATATTACGTAAAACCAACGCCTACAGGGCGCACAATAGAGCGGATGAATAAGACAAACACGCACAGCACCGGCTGGAGGATACGGAAATGCTAGGGTAGAAAGATGCCCACGCAGAAGAACCCGCAGAACCGAGTAGAAGCAGCCGAGCCCGCCCCGCCCGCCGAACCCAACGCTACTGAGTACAGCGCTACTGAACACAGCGCCATCGACAGCACGCACCGCGTTGTGAACGTGTGCGCTGTAGCAATCCGCAACCGGGACGGGCTCGTACTCACCGTGCGCAAACGGGGCAGTGATGGGTTCATGATGCCCGGCGGTAAACCCGAACCGGGGGAGACCCCGCTACAGACCGCCTGCCGCGAAGTGAACGAAGAAATCGGGCTTACCCCCGACCCCGCCCGGATGCACCATCGCGGACTCCTGGAAGCGGCGGCACTGAACGAGGCAGGCTTTACGGTACGCGCCGAAACCTACGAATACGCACCCACCGACGAACAACACGAGCTATTGGCTTCGCTGGTGCCGCAGGCAGAAATCGCTGAGCTGCGCTGGGTCAACCCCGCCATGAGCAGCTCTTTCGATTCTGCATCGCAGGCACCGCTGAATACCGAGCAGATCTTCCCGCTGCTGGCACGCACCCCGCTACCGTAACCCCCGCCCCTGACGGGCCCCCTGAACCGGCGGGCGGCACACATGAGGTACACAGGTGCATCCGGTACCCTCAACACAGCAACATCTATCGCGGGTAGAACGCATAGAGGCGCTCCACCCCGGAAACCCCCATACACCCCAAGGAGAACCATGAAGAAGACTGACTACAACCTCGCCGTCTACTGCGGGGCACGCTCCGGCAACGACCCGCTCTTCACCACCCGCGCCCAGGAGCTTGGAACCCTCTGCGCTCAGAACAATATTGGCGTGGTGTACGGAGGCGGCCGCACCGGCCTCATGGGCACCGTCGCGGGCGCAACCCTGGACGCCGGCGGCGTGGTCTACGGCGTGGTCACCCACAAGCTGGTCGGCCTGGAGGGTGTGTACCCCGGCCAGACCACCCTCGACATTGTGGACACTATGCACCAGCGCAAAATCGCCATGATTGAGAAGGCTGACGCGTTCGTCGCCATGCCCGGCGGCCCCGGCACCCTCGAAGAGTTCTTTGAAGTTTTCAGCTGGCAGTTCCTCGATATTCACTCCAAGCCGGTCGCGCTGCTGAACGTCAACGGCTACTGGGACAAGCTCATCGACGCGATGCACTACATGGCGTCCACCGGCCTGCTTAACGAACGCTACCTGGACGAGCTCATCATCGCCACCACCCCCGAAGAGCTGCTGGAGGTGCTCGCCAAGGATCTGGAACGCCGCGCCTCCGAAAAGAACGCTGCTGCAAAGAACACTGCTGAATAAAGCCAACACTGCATAAAACCAACGCAGGAAACGAGATTGACTATGGCAACCACCCCCAACCAGGCACGCACCCTGCTGCTGACCTTCTTCGGTCCGTTCCCCGGCGTGCCGGTGAACCCCACCGTTGCGCTCGCTGAGGGTGCTCAGCGTCTGCTGACTCAGAGGCGCCCGGATTTGAACGTCATCACCCGCGAGCTACCCGTCAGCTACGACGGATCCAGCACCGCTCTGCGCGCCGCCCTGCAGGATGTGCAGCCCGATGCGCTCATCAGCCTGGGCGTTGCGGTTGGCCGCGACGTGGTCAGCCTCGAACAGGTCGCTATCAACCTGGACTCCGCCGGTATTGAAGATAACGACGGCGACCAGCGCTGCGATGAGCCGATCGCTCCGGGCGGTCAGGAGGCGTACTTCTCCTCCCTGCCGGTGCGTGCCAGCTTTGAGCGTCTGCGTGCGGCGGGGGAGCCGGTCGAGATTTCGTACACCGCCGGAACCTACGTGTGCAACCACGTGTTCTACGAGGGTCAGCGCATCAGCCGTGAACTGGGTCTGAGCATCCCCGCCGGATTCGTGCACGTTCCCGCAACCTGCGCCGACGGTGAAGAGACGACCAAGGGTGTGGAGCTGACCGCCCACCGTGACGCCGGTGGCGTGATGCGTGATGAGCAGGGCATCCCGCAGCTGCCCGAATCCACCGTGGTGCGCATTATTGCGGAGGTCGCCTCCGACACCCTGCCCGCAGTGAACTAGCAACACTGGGCGTAGCTAGAACCCATATAACAAAACCGCCGGATAGCCTCCCAAACTGGGAGCCTATCCGGCGGTTTGTGCATCCTATACCCGCGGGCCATAAAACCCTTGGGGCTATGTTTGAGCTACTACTTGGTGCGGTTCTTCAGGTAGTAGTCAATCAGCGAAGCGGTCGAAGAATCCTGACGAGCCAGAACCTCGCGGTCACCCTCAATAGCGGGAACCAGGTCCAGCGCCAGCTTCTTACCGAGCTCAACACCCCACTGGTCGAAGGAGTCAATGCCCCAAACAACACCCTGAACGAAGGTGATGTGCTCGTACAGGGCAATCAGGGAGCCCAGAACGCGCGGGGTCAGGCGCGGCGCCATGATGGAGGTGGAGGGGCGGTTACCGCTGAAGATACGTGCGTTGACCACGTGCTCTGCGGTGCCCTCTGCACGAACCTCTTCCTCGGTCTTGCCGAAGGCGAGAGCCTGAGACTGCGCGAAGAAATTAGCCAGGAACAGCTCGTGAACGTCCTGCTCGCCGTCCTTGGTCGGGTGGACCGGGTTAGCGAATGCCAGGAAGTCCGCGGGAATCAGGCGGGTACCCTGGTGAATCAGCTGGTAGAAAGCGTGCTGGCCGTTGGTGCCGGGCTCGCCCCAGAACACTTCACCGGTTGCGTAGTTGACGAAGGAGCCGTCCGCGCGAACGGACTTGCCGTTGGACTCCATGGTCAGCTGCTGCAGGTATGCGGGGAAGCGGTGCAGGTACTGGTCGTAGGGCAGAACCGCGTGGGTCTCAGCACCGAGGAAGTTCACGTTCCAGATGTTCAGCAGACCCATCAGAACGGGTACGTTCTGAGCCAGGGGAGCGGTGCGGAAGTGCTCATCCATCGCGTGGAAGCCGGCGAGGAATTCAGCGAAAACCTTCGGACCGAAAACGATAGCCAAGGAGGTACCGATCGCGGAGTCTACAGAGTAGCGGCCGCCAACCCAGTCCCAGAAGCCGAAAGCGTTCTCGGGGTCAATGCCGAATGCTGCGACCTTATCCAGTGCGGTGGAGACAGCCACGAAGTGCTTAGCCACAGCCTCGGATGCTTCCTTACCTTCCAGAGCGCCAGCCTCAGCCAGTGCGGACAGCAGCCACTCGCGTGCCACACGCGCGTTGGTCAGGGTCTCGAGGGTGCCGAAAGTCTTGGACGCGACGATGAACAGGGTGGTCTCGGGGTCCAGACCGGAGACCTTCTCAGCCACGTCGGTCGGGTCAATGTTGGAGATGAAGCGTGCGGTGATACCTGCGTCTGCGTAGGGCTTGAGAGCCTCGTACACCATGACCGGGCCCAGGTCGGAGCCACCGATACCGATGTTCACAACGGTCTTGATGCGCTTGCCGGTGATGCCGGTCCACTCGCCGTTGCGCACGCGCTCAGCGAACGCGTAGATCTTCTTCAGCACGGCGTGAACGTCTGCGTCTACGTCCTGGCCGTCAACGATCAGTGCCGGGGTGTAACCCTCGGGGCGGCGCAGCGCGGTGTGCAGTACGGCGCGGTCCTCGGTGACGTTAATGTGCTCACCGGAGAACATTGCCTCGCGAGCCTGCTCCAGCTTGACCTCTTCAGCGAGCTTGAGCAGCAGCTCAACGGTTTCGGAGGTAATCAGGTTCTTGGACAGGTCGACGTGCAGTTCGTCGGCGGTGAAGCTGAACTTCTGCGCGCGTTCCGGGTCAGCGGCAAACCATTCGCTCAGGTTCGGAGTGAGGGACTTGTGGTGAGCAGACAGAGCGGACCATGCGGAGGTGGTCGTAGGGTCAATAGAAGTAGTCATGGTTCCATTCTCTTATTTTCGGGTGCCTCTGTCATCTCTTTCGAAGGTGATATGGAACGATACGGCGAAAAAATCGAAACCTGGCACACTGTTGTGGGCCTTGCAACATCAAGATGTAGAGTAAAACCTATGACTTCTTCACCTGAACACACGCCCGCTGACACTCACGCACCGCGCTACCTGCTCATTTCCCGCGAAGGGGAAACCCTCCTCAACAATGACGGAACCCTGCACTACCTGACCGGTAACGATGCTGCCGAGCCGCTGACCGAAGAGGCCATCCTTGCGCGTAGCGTGATTCGCCCCGCCGCCTACGGTGCCGACGCCCAGAAGGATAGTGAAGCAGAGGTGCACGTGCTCTACTGCGAGGACGAAACCCTCGCGCAGGTCGCTACCGACCTGAATAACCCTCGGGTGCGCGCCTCCGCCAGTGGTTTCCGCTACTACCCGGTCCACGAGGATCCGGAAGGCCGCGCCCACTACGCCACCGCCCTGGCACGCCGCGACTACCTCATCGACATGCGCTACTCCGCCTACAGTGGCGAGGAGGCGCCCCTCGGCTCCAAGGGAATCCGCCGCACCGCCTCCGGCGAGATGGTGTTCCCCCGCATTGAGCCCGCTGTGATGGCTCTGGTGACCAGCCGCGACGGCGAGCGCGTGCTGCTGGCGAATAACCGCCAGTGGCACCCCAACCGCTTCGCCCTCATCGCCGGTTTCGTTGACCCCGGCGAAAACCTCGAAGAGGCAATCGCCCGCGAAGTTTACGAAGAAACCGGCCTGCACGCCCTGAGCACCGAGTACCGTATGAGTGATGTGTGGCCTTTCCCGCGTTCGCTCATGATTTGCTACCGGGTGCGCGTGGATGAGAACGAACCTATCATTCATCACGATGGTGAGATTCGTGCCGCCCGCTGGTTCACCGCCGCTGAGCTGCGTGAGGCGATTGCTATTTCGGAGGAGCGCGGCAATAGCGACGAGGACGACCCCGCCAAGCTGGAGTTGCCCGGCACGAACGCCGTCGCCCGCCGCATGATTGATGAGTGGCTCGCAGAAAAGCCCTAGTGATACACTGGTAGCTAAGCCCAACGGAGGGGGGTCCGTTTTGGCGTGCCCGGAAACGCTCTCATCGCAGAGCGGGTTCACCGGCAAACACTCAAACCGGCAAAACACCCCCAGATACCTATCTGAAGGTACTGCCCCGTGACCCCTGCGCCTTCTAGCGCGCACCCGTTGGCGAGACTATCCCCTAGATTTAAGCGAGAAACTTAACGCATGTCTGAAAACACCGCTTCGCGCCCCGACCTTCGCAATGTGGCCATCGTGGCACACGTTGACCACGGCAAGACCACCATCGTCGACGCGATGCTGCAGCAGACCAACGCCTTCTCTGCCCACGCAGATGTTGAAGACCGAGTCATGGACTCCGGCGACCTCGAAAAGGAAAAGGGCATCACCATTCTGGCGAAGAACACCACCGTGTTCTACAACGGCCCTTCCGCCAACGGTGAGACCATCACCATTAACGTTATTGACACCCCCGGCCACGCCGACTTCGGTGGCGAGGTGGAGCGCGGCCTGTCCATGGTTGACGGCGTTGTGCTGCTCGTGGACGCATCCGAAGGTCCGCTGCCCCAGACCCGCTTCGTGCTGCGTAAGGCACTGGCTGCTAAGCTGCCCGTAATCTCGTGGTGAACAAGGTTGACCGCCCCGACTCCCGTATCGACGAGGTCGTTGGCGAGTCCATGGACCTGCTGCTCGGCCTGGCATCCGACCTGGCGGACGAGGTTCCCGACCTGGACCTGGACGCTGTGCTGAACGTTCCGGTGGTGTACGCATCCGGTAAGGCTGGCGCTGCATCCCTGAACCAGCCCGCAGACGGCCAGCTACCCGACAACGACGACCTTGAGCCGCTGTTCAAGACCATCATCGAGCACGTGCCCGCCCCCACCTACAACCCGGACGAGGTTCTGCAGGCACACGTGACCAACCTGGACTCCTCCCCGTTCCTGGGTCGTCTGGCACTGGTCCGTATCTTCAACGGCACCCTGAAGAAGGGCCAGACCGTTGCCTGGGCACGTCACGACGGTGAAATCAAGAACGTCCGTATCTCCGAGCTGCTGGCAACCAAGGCACTTGAGCGCGTTCCTGCAGAGTCCGCTGGCCCCGGTGAAATTGTCGCAGTGGCTGGTATCGAGGACATCACCATTGGTGAAACCCTCACCGACGCTGAGAACCCCAAGCCCCTGCCGCTGATTAAGGTGGACGATCCCGCGATCTCCATGACCATCGGTATTAACACCTCCCCGCTGGCTGGCCGCGTCAAGGGCGCAAAGGTCACCGCACGTCAGGTGAAGGACCGCCTGGACCGCGAGCTCATCGGTAACGTGTCCATCAAAGGTTCTGCCCACCCAGCGTCCGGACGCGTGGGAAGTTCAGGGCCGTGGCGAGCTCGCCCTGGCTATCCTCGTGGAGCAGATGCGCCGCGAAGGCTTCGAGCTGACCGTGGGTAAGCCCCAGGTGGTTACCAAGACCATCGACGGCAAGGTCTACGAGCCCATGGAGCACATGATCATTGACGTGCCCGAGGAGCACCTGGGTGCTGTCACCCAGCTGATGGCTGCACGTAAGGGCCGCATGGAGAACATGTCGAACCACGGTACCGGTTGGGTCCGTATGGAGTTCGCTGTTCCCGCACGTGGTCTGATTGGTTTCCGTACTCAGTTCCTGACTGAGACTCGCGGTGCCGGTATTTCTTCCTCCTACTCGATTGAGCACGAGCCGTGGGCTGGCGACATTGAGTACCGCACCAACGGTTCGCTGATCGCTGACCGTGCCGGCGTGGTGACCCCCTACGCGATGATTAACCTGCAGGAGCGTGGCACCTTCTTCGTGGAGCCCACCTCTGAGGTGTACGAGGGCATGATCGTTGGTATGAACTCCCGTGCAGACGACATGGAAGTTAACATCACCAAGGAAAAGAAGCTGACCAACATGCGTTCTTCGACCGCGGACAACTTCGAAAACCTGACCCCGCCGAAGAAGCTGACCCTGGAAGAGTGCCTCGAGTTCGCTCGCGAAGACGAGTGCGTTGAGGTGACCCCCGAGGCGATTCGTATCCGCAAGGTCATCCTGGATTCCAACGAGCGTGTCCGCGAGTTCCGCCGCCGCGCACGTGCCAACGACTAATACTGCGCGAACTAATAGCGCGTTAGCGACTAGCCTGCTGTAGCGGGTGCTGTCGTTGCCCGAGCGCTGTTGTTGTTCAAGAGCCGCCGCTACCTTTCATATGGAAGGTGGCGGCGGTTCTGTTTAACCGCCCCGATTCGTTCGGGAGATAACGGCGGGGCGGCGGGAGAGAAAGGGGGAGGTGAACAGGGCTCTTCTGCTTTCTGTCTAAAACTGCTTTCGAAAAGCCTGAACACCTCGCGCTGTACATGCGAGTGTGTAAGATAAAATAATGCGCCTGCACGGTGGCGGCACCCGTCCGCTACTCAATGTCTGCTGATCAACGATGTAAATTGCTGGCGCGCTTTGACTGTCCAAGAAACCCAACCCTGCGTATGAGAGGGAAAGCCTGTGTCTGAACCCGAGAACACTCAGCCTGATTCTGCGACCCCCAGCTACCCCACGCAGGGTGAGCGCATCGCCCCCGGATCGCGCCGTGACCTGCTGCCGAATAACTACGATGCGAAGAAGGCGCGCATCCTGTTTGTGCACGCACACCCGGACGACGAAACCTCCTCGACCGGCGCAACCATGGCGTACTACGCGCAGAAGGGTGCTGAGGTGTATCTGCTGACCGCGACCCGTGGCGAGCTGGGTGAGGTCATCCCCGAGGAGCTGCACCACCTGGAGGTCGGTAAGCCCGGTTGCCGCGATAACGGTGAGGCGCTGGGCGAGTACCGCACGGGTGAGCTTGCCGGCGCTATCAAGGCGCTGGGCGTGAAGAAGCAGTTCTTCCTGGGTCAGGAACCCGCCGTCGCGGAGGGCACGCTGCCGCTGTACCGTGACTCCGGCATGGCGTGGGGCCCGGAGGGTAAGCCCGTCGCCAACCCGGTGGCGGCGGAGGATTCGTTGACCGCGCAGCCGCTGGAACCGCAGGCTCAGGCGCTGGTTGCCGCTATCCGCGCCCTCACCCCGGATGTTCTGGTCAGCTACGATTCGGACGGCGGTTACGGCCACCCCGACCACGTGCGCGTGTACGAGATTGTGCACCGCGCCCTGCAGATTCTTGAAGATGACGAGGACCGCCCGATTCTCACCTGGGGTATTGAGGGCGAGTTCGACGCGGCAGATCAGCGTCTGCAGGCTGCTATTTACGGTGATGGCACCGCCAAGCGCAAGGCAATGGAGGCGCACCGCACCCAGATTACGGTGGTGGACGAGAAGACTTTTGAGTACTCGAATAAGGTGCCGCAGAAGATTTCTGCCGTGGAGACTTTCCGTGTGCTTGACGGTGACCCGACGGCGACCGTGCACCCGAAGCCGCAGGAGGCTGGTCTGGTGGCGGGCGTTCTGACCGGCTCGATTCTGGGTATTTTCGCCGGTATCGCCGGTTCAATTTACCACGCCTGGGTCGTGTATGCGGGGGATACCGCCCTGCCGCTGGGCTTGCTGGTGGCGTACCTGACGGTTTTCTTTACCGCCCTGTGGTGTGCCCTGTCGCTGCGCCGTGGCTACGCAGCGGCGGTCGTGGCTGTTGCAGTGTTCGTGACCGTGTACGTGCTCGGTTACGGTCGCCCCGATTCGCCGTTTGTTTTGGTGAACCCGGGCCATTCGGCGATTGGTTTCTACGGTGCCCTGTGGTGGTTTGGCGCCCCGGTGGCGGCGATGCTGGGCATGCTCGTGTACACTCGCGCTCGCGTGAAGGATGCGCAGTATTTCTCGCCGCGTGCGGCGCATCAGCGTGCGCGTGCTAAGAAGTAGCCTGAAGGCTATCGCTACGTCATAACGTGGGGGAGGGGCGTTCCGGTCTGCCGGGGCGCCCCTCCTGCTGTTTTGGGCGCGGCACAGTTGCTGTCTTCTGCACCCGCCGGACAGAGGCCCGGATAGCGGAAAATAGGGAAGAAAATTTATGCGTTATTCGGTGAATTTAGCGGGGTGGAAATAGTGGTGACTTCATCAAAAAATTCATGTGACGAAGATTTCATTTTTGGCTTAATCTATTTTTAAAAGCCTACCGACTAGCTATAACGCTGAGAAATGCCAGGTCAGCCTAGCCTAAAAAATACCCCCACAAACCCATGAGTCCGCTGTCTGATACACCACGAAAATACTGTTAAACAGTCAGCGCGCGATAGACTATACACAGACTTCCCCGCCGGGTACCAACCACTCGGCGGTTTACTCTGTAGATTTTGCCCTGCAGCAGACGACCCGCAGAACGGCGGGCACGGGGCGAACAGCTTCTAGAAAGGCACACCAATGACCTACGTAATCGCGCTTCCCTGCGTGGATGTCAAAGACCGCGCATGCGTTGAAGAATGCCCCGTCGACTGCATCTACGAAGGCGAACGCACCCTGTACATCCACCCGGATGAGTGCGTGGACTGCGGCGCCTGCGAGCCCGTCTGCCCCGTAGAAGCAATCTACTACGAAGACGACGTCCCCGAAGAGTGGAGCGAATACGTCAGCGCCAACGCAGACTTCTTCGACGACCTGGGTTCCCCCGGCGGCGCAGCAAAGCTCGGCCCCACCGGCAAGGACGTGCCCTTCATTGCGGCATTGCCCCCTCGTGGTGAGTAATAGCGACAACCGCATAGACTGACCGCACCCGCTAATGGGTGCCAAGAGCCTCCATCACAGCACCCGGTGCCCACGCACCGTCTAGGCGCTGGAATGGAGGCTCTTGCTGTAGGCACGCCAGCGCACGGACGCTAGACTAAAATGACGAAAACTATTCCCAAGCAACCAGGTGACACAATGACTTACGGCCTGAACCTGCCCGAATACCCCTGGGAGGCGCTCGCCCCCTACCGCGCAACCGCGGCCGCCCACCCGGACGGCCCGGTGGACCTGTCCATCGGCACCCCGGTTGACCCGACCCCGCAGAACATTCGCGAGGCGCTGGCGGCTGCCTCTGACGCTCCCGGCTACCCGACCACCCACGGCACCCCCGCCCTGCGTGAGGCTATTGCCGAGTGGTTTGAGCGCCGACGCGGCGTGAAGGGCCTGAGCCCGGAGGCAATCATGCCCACGGTCGGCTCGAAGGAGCTTGTGGCGTGGCTGCCGTTCCTGCTGGGTCTGGGCCCGGGCGATGTGGTCGTGTACCCGCGCGTTGCGTACCCCACCTACGATATGGGTGCCCGCTTTGCCCGCGCCGAGTCTGTGCCCGCCGACAGCCTGGACGAGCTGGACGCTGACACCCGCAGCCGCGTGAAGCTGATTTGGGTGAACTCCCCGGCGAACCCGAACGGTGTGGTGCGTACCGTGGAGCAGCTGCGTGAGATTGTGGCGCAGGCGCGTGAAATCGGTGCCGTGGTGGCATCTGACGAGTGCTACGCGGAGCTCGGTTGGGGCGCCTGGGATGAGGCGCGCGGCGGCCAGCCGGTGCCGTCCATCCTGGATCCTCGCGTGTGTGACGGCGACTTCACCGGCCTGTTTGCCGTGTATTCGCTGTCGAAGCAGTCGAACCTCGCCGGTTACCGTGCCGCGTTCATTGCCGGCGCCCCCGAGCTGATGCCGAACCTGATTAATAGCCGTAAGCACGCCGGCATGATTGTGCCCGCCCCGGTGCAGGCCGCCATGATGGTGGCGCTGGCTGATGAGGCGCACGTGGCGGCGCAGAAGGACCTGTACCGTGCCCGCCGCGAGGTACTGCAGGAGGCGATTGCCGCCGCCGGTGGCCGCATCGAGAATTCTGAGGCTGGCCTGTACCTGTGGACCACTTTCGGTGAGTCCACCTGGGATTCCATTGGTCGCCTGGCGGAGCTGGGTATTATTGCTGGCCCCGGCGTGTTCTACGGCGAGGACGGCGAAGGCTACGTGCGTATCGCTCTGACCGCTTCTGATGAGGCGGTGGCGAAGGCTGCTGAGCGTCTGAAGGCATCGGCCGCTAAGTAGCCCCGACGGGTCTAACTAGCCCGCATAGCAGAAAGCCCCCGCACCCTCCCGAAAGGGGAGTGCGGGGGCTTTGCCGTATCTGCTGATAATCGTTGGCTGAGGAGCCCGAACGAGAAGGGTTACTTGCGGTCGCCGGGCAGAACGAACATCTGAACGGTCGGCGGGTTCGGGTTATCCAGAGCGTCCGGAATCAGGTTTCGGGTCACCTTTGCGGAGGTGCGCGACGCCAGCCTGTCCGTAATGCCGGTTGCTACAGCCGTCAGCACGAAGTTCACCGTCACGAAGAGTGCCGCCGCCAGAATCAGGGTCTGCAGCACGTTGCCGTCACCGGAACCGATGCGGCGCGCCGAAGCGAGCAGCTCGGGGTAGGAGATGATGTAACCGAGGGCGGTGTCCTTCAGAATCACCACGAACTGGCTGAGCATCGAGGGCATCATCGCGGTGAACGCCTGCGGAAGCAGGATCCGAATCAGCGTCTGGGTCGGGGTCAGACCAATCGCAAGACCCGCCTCGCCCTGACCGCGAGGAAGTTGCTTCACGCCCGAACGCAGTAGCTCAGCAATCACCGAGCCGTTGTACAGGGTCAGACCAATCACCACGGCGATGAAGGGCAGCTGAGCCGGCGGAAGGCCGCTGTACTTGCCCAAGAACAGCCAGAAGAAGATCATCATGATCAGCACCGGCACGGCGCGGAAGAACTCTACCACCACGGTGCCGAACCAGCGGATAACGCGGTACTGGGAGAGTCGAGCAATACCGAAGACCACACCGAACGCAACCGAGGTAACCACCGAAACCGCTGCCGCAGACAGGGTCGAGGCAAGGCCCGGCAGGTAGTAGGAGCTCCAGGCGCGGGCGGTGAACAGATCAGTCCACTTCTCCGGCTCCAGTTGGCCCTTCTGACCCATCACGGTCAGCACATACACCGCAAATAGTGCAAAAAGGACTACCGCAGCAATGTTGAAGATGCGGATACGACGCTGCGCGATAGGACCCGGCTCGTCGAAAAGCACCGAAGAAGCGGCGCGGGTGTCATTACTGATAAAAGGGTTTTTCATCGCTTCACCGCCAGCTTACGGGATGACCAGGTGGTCAACGCACCAATGGGAACAACAATGATGACGAAGCCCATCGCAAACATGATGAAGATAGCGAGCACCATGTTCGCGTCGAACTCAATCATGGATTTCATCAGCCCGGAGGCCTCCGCCACCGACGCGACCGAGGCGACAGTGCTGTTCTTCGTCAACGCAATCAGAGTATTGCCGAGCGGGGTAATGGCGCCGCGTAGAGCCTGAGGGAAAATCACCAGGCGGGCGGTGTCGAAGAAACCCAGACCGATAGCGCGTGCCGCCTCAGCCTGACCCTTCGGCACGGTGTTCACACCCGAACGGATCGCCTCGCAGATAAACGCCGAATGGTAAATCGACAGGGCAATGACCGCGTACACGAAGAAGTTCGTGTCGAAATCGTGCGAGAAGGAGAGCTGGAACTGCGTCCACACACCCAAAATGGCGAAAGTCATCATGATGGTGAGCGGAGTATTACGGACAGTATGCACATAGGCGGTGCCCACCCAGCGCAGGGACGGGACGGGACTGATGCGCATGAGCGCCAGCACAGTACCGAGAACGAACGAGCCAAGAGCCGCCCAGAAGGTCAGCTGAATATTGGTCATGAAGGCGCCAACCACATCGTACTTGGACAGGAGGGTGCCGAGTTGGTCAAAGAATGACATTCGTGAACCTCTCTAGAGGCCTAGGCGCAGGAGGTGCCCAGGTGCGGCGGGTTGGTTTCGGTGTTGTAGTGGTAGCCGGTGCCTTCGGTGTACTTGGTGATGAGCTTCTCCCAGGTACCGTCGGCAACCATCTCGTTGATGGCGTTGTTCACGGCTTCGCACTTGTCGGTGCCCTTGGGCAGACCCACGCCGTAGCGTTCGGTCGTGAAGGGGGAGCCGACCACTTTCAGCTTGCCCTTGTTCGCTTTGGTGGCTGCCAGACCGGCGAGGGTAATGTCGTCGGTGGTGACGGCGTCCACCACGCCGCCGTTGAGGGCGACCACGCAGTCGGAGTAGCTGTTCTGCTTGACCAGGTTCACGTTCTTGGCGAACTTGTCCTGCACCTTCTGGGCGCTGGTGGAGCCGGTGACGGAGCAGAGGTTCTTGCCGTTGAGGTCGTCCGGTCCCTTGATGTCGGTGTTATCGGCACGCACGAGCAGGTCCTGACCTGCGGTGTAGTAGGGGCCGGCGAAGTCCACGGTCTTCTTGCGGCTTTCAGAGATGGAGTAGGTCGCAAAAATCATGTCTACCTGACCGGTGTTGAGCATGTTTTCGCGGTTAGCGGCGGGGGATTCGACGAACTCAATCTGCTCTTCGGAGTAGCCGAGCTTACCGGCGACGTAGCGTGCCACCTCCACGTCGAAGCCGGTGTAGGTGTTGCCGTCCTGGTAACCGAGGCCGGGCTGGTCTACTTTGATGCCGATGCGGATCTTGTGGTCGCTGTCTGCGCTGGAGCATCCGGCGAGGACGCCGGTCAGAGCGAGGGATGCTGCTGCGGCGAGTGCCGCGAGCCTACGTGAATATTTTTGCATGTCGGTCCCTCTGCTTTAGTGGTTGATAATCTTGGAGAGGAAGTCCTTTGGCGCGCGCGCTCTTCGGGTTGGTGAAGAACTCGTCCGGGTGCGCCTCTTCGATGATCTCGCCGTCGGCAAGGAAGACGATGCGGTCTGCCGCCTTGCGGGCAAAACCCATCTCGTGGGTCACCACGATCATGGTCATGCCTTCCCTGGCGAGGGAGACCATGGTGTCGAGCACTTCGTTGACCATTTCGGGGTCGAGCGCGCTGGTGGGTTCGTCGAAGAGCATGACCTTGGGCTTCATCGCGAGTGCGCGGGCGATGGCGACGCGCTGCTGCTGACCGCCGGAAAGCTCTGCGGGCATCTTATGCACCTGGGAATCCACGCCGACTTTCGCGAGCAGGTTCATGGCTTCTGCTTCTGCCTCTGACTTGGACATTTTGCGGATTCGACGGGGTCCAAGGGTTACGTTATCGAGGATGTTCTTGTGCGCGAAGAGGTTGTAGGACTGGAAGACCATGCCGACTTCGGCGCGAAGCTTGGCGAGGGCGCGGCCTTCTTCGGGTAGTTCTTGTCCGTCAATGGTGATGGATCCGCTGGTGATAGTTTCGAGGCGGTTGATGGTTCGGCAGAGGGTGGATTTGCCGGAACCGGAGGGGCCGAGGAGGACGACGACCTCACCTTTTCCCACGGAAAGATTGATGTTCTTCAGAACGTGGTTGGTGCCGTAGTACTTGTTGACGTTGGCGATTTCGATGAGGTTTTTTTGCGCTTCGGGAGCTGCCTGTGCGGACATTTTGAACCCTTTCACGTGAGGTGCGTCTATGATGCGGGTTGTCTGTATGCTGAGCTTTCAGCTTACGCCTCAGGCGGTTTCCTGTCTGCAAATATTCACTTTACTGGGTAAGCAATGTGAATTTTTAAGCATGAATGCATAGTTATAGTATTTTTGACGTAAAAATATGGGTAAAAAACACCCCATCTTCACAAAAGGCTCTGACTAGGGAATATATTCTTCCCTTTCTCTACGCACTCACGAGGTGTCAAACGCCTTTGGGGAGGTAGTCACGACTTGGTAAAAATTTCGAAAAAAGCGCAAAAAAGTGCCCGATAGGTGAGATAACACCTATCGGGCACTCTTCAACACCCCTCACAAGGGGCTAAAACAGCTTAGGCTTCGTAACCGTTGGGGTTGTTCTTCTGCCAGTTCCAGTGGTCGCGAACCATGGTCTTAATGTCGCGGCTAGCGCTCCAACCCAGATCCGCCAGAGCAGAGGAAGGATCAGCGTAAGAGACCGCAACGTCACCGGGGCGACGATCCACAATCTTGTACGGCAGCTCCTTACCGCACGCCTCCTCGAACGCGTGCAGAACCTGCAGAACCGAGTAGCCGTTACCGGTACCCAGGTTCCAGGTGTGCAGGCCGCCGTGCTCAGCAATGTAGTTCAGCGCCTTCAGGTGGCCATCAGCCAGGTCAACCACGTGGATGTAGTCGCGCACGCCGGTACCGTCAACGGTCGGGTAGTCGTTACCGAAGACGTTCAGGTGATCGCGGCGACCCACAGCAACCTGCGCGATGAAGGGCACCAGGTTGTTCGGGATACCCGCCGGGTCCTCACCGATACGGCCGGACTCGTGCGCACCAACGGGGTTGAAGTAACGCAGCAGAGCAATGTTCCACTTGGATCGGAAGCAGCCAGGTCAACCAGCATGTCCTCAATGTGCTCCTTGGTGCGGCCGTAGCAGGACTGTGCGTCCATGTTCATCTTCTCGATCAGAGGCATGGACTCGGGCTCACCGTACACGGTAGCGGAGGAGGAGAACACGATGGAGTGGCAGTCAGCCTCGTCCATTGCGTACAGCAGGTTCAGGGTGCCAGCCACGTTGGTCTGGTAGTACCACAGCGGCTTCTCAGCGGACTCGCCCACAGCCTTCAGACCCGCAAAGTGAATCACAGCGTCGGGGCGAACCTGCTTGAAGAGAGCCTTCATACCTTCGAGGTCGAGCAGGTCAACCTTGTGGAACTCGGGGGCGCGGCCAGCGAGTTCAGCGACGCGCTTGAGGGACTCCTCGGAAGAGTTCGCGAGGTTATCCATGACGACGACGTCGTGGCCTGCCTTGAGCAGTTCAAGTACAGTGTGGGAGCCGATGTAGCCGGCGCCGCCGGTAACGAGTACCTTCATGATGTCCTTTCGGGCTTTATATATCCGGAAAAAGTGCTCCGGATGGGGGACAAAAGCTGTTGAGCTGTATCTAATGGTACAGCTGTGCATGAGGTGTAAGTACTGCGGGACACTGTGCGCTTGTGCACTCTGGTGTGAGCATGTGGGAAGCGTTCTTTAGGTGTGTCGCCACTCGCCCCCACCTCGCTGTATAGTTTGCGTCTAATCCCACCAGAAATACCACTGGCGGCTCTGGTGAATAAACTCCGTCAGCTGCTCAAAATCCTCAAACACCTGGAACGGAAGATCGGAACAGAATGCGAATTGCTCGACCGCCACCTTCTTCGCCTCGACCGGGTCTGCTACGGGGCGTTCCACCAGAAACTCCAGGCAGTCAGCACCGTCAAGAGCCGCCGGGATGGCACCGTACTTTTCACGCCAGTAGTGGGTGAATGCCAGCTGCGTTTGAGTGTCCGGGCAGTCATTCCAGCCGCCGAAGGGCAGGTACGCGGGAATATCGGCGGGGTCATCGGTCGGAATCTGTAGCAGGAGCATCTCGCCTTTCTCTTCTTCATCCAAAAGCTCGTAGCAGAGCAGGGCGGAAAGAGTCGGGGCGTCATCTTCGGGCTCCTCATCGGGCAGAAAATCGGAGCTCATAAACTCGTCAACAAGCTTGTTGAGGTTGAAGTCGTCCGGGTTGTCCTCGTGAGTCTCTTCGCCATCGTCGGCAACCCGGCGCAGCTGCTGGGCAATGACTGCGCTGCCGTATTCTTCTGCGGAGGCGGCACCCCGGGCGGTACGGTAACGCTGCAGGACGGCACGAGTGTAGGCGCTCACCTGCTCGGGGGTCAGAGTCTCAACATCGTCAATGATGTCGTGCTCAAGGGACACCGCGATAACCATGCTTTCAAGCACCGTATCGTTCAGGTTCAGGAAGAAGGGGACGAACCCCTCCGCGCGCCCCAGCTTAGCCAGCTCATCGTAACGAGCCATGGCATCAGCGGCAGGAGCGCCCATTGGAATACGCTCGTGCGGGTAGGGGAAGAGACGCGTAAAGTGCCGGTAGGTTTCGCTCATCGTCGACTCTGACTTAGGTGATTCGGGCATCTAAATTCCTCTCTGAACTGTGCAGGTGGTCAGTCATGGTGGGTGCGCTATACCCGGTACTACCAGCCTAGCGAAAGCCCGAGCATCCCGCCCTGAAAACGGTCATCGTAGCCGCCGCGGATTCGCGCCCAGCCTGTAAGAGCGGCGGACGAGGGAACACCGGGCGCAGAAAAGGGGCCGGGATGCTTCACACATCCCGACCCCTAAAGTTCACGGGCCGACCCCTAAAGTTCACGGGCCGACCCCCAACGTTCGCAAGGGCAACCAGCGCTAGTCCAGGTACAGACTAGTTCAGGTGCAGACTAGTTCAGGTGCAGCGCCTCGTTCAGCTCCACGGTGTTCTTCGCACGCGGCAGAACCTCAATCGCGCCGCTAATCGAATTGCGGCGGAACAGCAGATTCGACACGCCGGACAGCTCCGCAGCCTTCACCACGCGCGCCTCCTGACCGGGCAGCAGAACACTCACGCGCGAACCGGCGGTCACGTACAGGCCAGCCTCAACCACGCAGTCATCACCCAGGGCAATACCGATACCGGACTCCGCACCCAGCAGGGAACGCTCACCAATGGACACGCGCTGAGTGCCGCCGCCGGAAAGAGTACCCATCGTGGAGGCGCCGCCACCCACATCCGAGCCGTCGCCCACCACAACACCCTGAGAAATACGGCCCTCAACCATGGAGGTGCCCAGGGTGCCGGCGTTGAAGTTCACGAAGCCCTCGTGCATCACGGTCGTGCCGGACGCCAGGTGCGCACCCAGGCGCAGGCGATCACCGTCGCCAATGCGCACGCCGGCGGGAACCACGTAATCCACCAGGCGCGGGAACTTATCAATGTGGCTCACGCTCAGGTTGCCCAGCTTGCGCAGACCAATCGCCAGCTTCTGGAACTCGGTGGCAAGCACCGGGCCGTGGTTGGTCCACGCAACATTCGCCAGGGTGCCGAACAAGCCCTCCAGGTTCAGCTCGTTGGGACGAACCAGAGTGTGCGAGAGCAGGTGCAGACGCAGGTACGCGTCGACCGCATCTTCGGGTGCCTCATCCAGGTTGATGGAGGCGGTACGCACCTCGGTGCGGGCATTGCGCGCCGGATGCTCAACGGCCAGGTCTTCCAGCTCGTCCGCGATGGACAGGTCGGGGGTCTGGGTGAGGGAGGGAGCGGGGAACCACGCATCCAGGACGGTGCCGGCGTGCTCGCCAGAGACGACAACATTGACCAGGGCGACACCGGAGGCGTAACGGGGAGTGTTTTCAGACATGCCATCCATTATAGTTTTGGGGGTTAGAGCCCCTTCAAGACCGTCTCATATGCTCGATATGGGCGTTGAGGGCGTGGGTGTGAGCGCGGGCGAACCTGTAAGGTGGAAGGATGAGCGTTTCCCCCAAGAACTCTGAGCTTCACCCTGTACCGCAGCCGCCCCTGAACCTGGACGTGTCCATGCCTGAGCTGACGCGTGCCCTGCTGGATTACGAGTCGGTTTCCGGCAATGAGCAGCCAATTGCTGACGCCGTGCACATGGCGCTGTCGTTCTGCCCGCACCTGCACCTGACCCGCGACGGGGACGCCATTATCGCCCGCACCGAATTCCCGCCGTTGCCCGGCGCTGAGGGGGAACGCACCCGCATTATTCTTGCCGGTCACCTGGACACCGTGCCCCTGCCCACCGTTGAGGGCTCCCTGGGTACCGTGCCGTCCACGGTGCGTGAAGACGAAGACGGGTACGTGCTCTACGGCCGCGGCGCAACCGATATGAAGGGCGGCGTGGCGGTTCAGTTGAAGCTCGCCGCTGAACTGACCGCGCAGGACACCGACTACAACCTGACCTACATCTTCTACGACAACGAAGAGGTCGCCAGCGAATTCTCCGGCCTGGCGCGTCTGATTCGCAACCACGGTGAGCTCATCACTGACGCAGACTTCGGTGTGCTACTTGAACCGACCAATGGCACCATTGAGGGTGGCTGCAACGGCACCATGCGTTTCTTCGTGCGCACCCGCGGCCTCGCCTCCCACTCGGGACGTGCATGGCGCGGCGAGAACGCGATTCACGCACTGGCACCGGCGTTGGCGGCGCTCGCCTCCTACGAACCGAAGACTATTGCGGTGGAGGGCCTGGACTATCGTGAGGGTCTGAATGCGGTGCAGATTTCTGGTGGTGTTGCCGGTAACGTGATTCCTGATGCGGCGGCAATGCACGTGAACTACCGTTTTGCCCCGGATAAGACCCTGGATGAGGCTATCGCCCATGTGCGTGAGGTCTTTGCCGGATACGAGCTGGACTTTGTGGATCTTCCCCGGCAGCACGCCCCGGACTGGACACCCCGCTGGCGGCTTCCCTGATTGAGGCGGTGGGGCAGGAGCCTCAGCCCAAGTACGGTTGGACGGACGTGGCGCGCCTGAGCGAGATTGGTATTCCCGCGGTGAACTTCGGCCCCGGTGACGCTCTGCTGGCTCACACCGATAACGAGCACGTGAGCTTTAGCCAGCTGACCCGTTGCCACGCGGATTTGCGTGCCTGGCTGCTCAGCGACCGCGACGAGGACTAACTGCGACGAGGACTAGCCGCGACGCTAACTCTGTTGGCGCTGATTCTGCCGGTGCTGGCGCTACTATTTGAATTTAGGTGACCGTCAGGGGTTGACGGTCCTGCATGATATGAGATTGACATGAACTTTCTTCTGATTCTGCTTGCCCTGCTGATTTTGGGCATTGCGGTGCTCTCCGTTGTGGCGCTCTCCGGTGAGCGTGCCGTGCCCGGTGCCGCGTTCTTCAGCGGCGTGGGCCGTGACGGTTTGGGCACCTTTGACCGTGTGGAGGATTTCGGCTTTATCGCTCCTCTCGTCGGTGCACCCGAAGATAACAAGGCACTCGAGAACGCACCCGCCGCGGAGGCTGCCGCTTCGGCTACAGAATCTGCTGATGCTAACGTCGCTGCCGCTGAGCCGGTTCGCCGCGGTGCGGTTCCCCTGGCTGATGATGCGGAGAGCACCTTGAGCGCACATGACTTTGTGGAGAAGCGGAAGAACCCGCAGGCTGAGGGGAACTAACGCCCGTGAGTGTTTCGCCTGAACGTAATAGTGATTCCCCCGCGTATTCTCCTGCGCAGGGTGCCGCCACCCCCCGCCTCCGGCGAGGAACGGAGCGAGTCTTTTGATGAGCTTCTGACCTGGGCGTACACCGCCGCCGGTGAGCGCCTGCACCGGGTGGGGCAGCGTCTGCGTGCCCTGCCCGCGTGGCTGTCGGTACTGCTGATTTACGGTCTGTCCCGAGTATGGGGCTTCATCGTGTTTGCCGTGGTCGGTCAGCAACAGTTGCGCAGCCCCTGGGGTCAGCACCTGGACTACCTGTCGTTCATTAGCATCTGGGATGCCGGCTGGTATGAGCAGATTGCGGTACAGGGCTACCCGAGTGAGCTGCCGGTGAACGCAGCGGGTGTGGTTCAGCAGAATCAGTGGGCTTTTTACCCGATTTTCCCGCAGCTTTCCGGTGCTATTAGCCATGCGACGGGCATCGGGTACTACCCGGTGGCAGCGACGGTTGCTCTGCTTGCCGGTTTCGCGGCGGCGTGGGTGATTTACCTGCTGTTTGAGGCGTCGTTGAAGGCGACCGGTTTCAAGAGTGAGGAGTCGCCTTCTGCGCTGTCCATGTGGGCTGTGGCGTTGGTGTCGTTCTTGCCGGTGGCGCCGGTGCTTCAGGTTCCGTATGCGGAGTCGCTGAACCTGGTGTTCCTTGCCGGTGCGCTGCTGTGCCTGGTTCAGGGACGCTACGGCCTGCTGGTTCCTGTGGCGGCGTTGGCGTGCCTGTCCCGCCCGGTGGGTGTGCCCCTGGGCGCGGCTGCCGGCCTGTGGTGGTTTGCGTGCTGGGTGCGTTCGAGCCGCCAGTCGGGTATGGGTACGGCGTTTGTGCGTCATCTGGGGCAGCTGGTCAGCGCCTTGGTGGTGTGTGCGTGTGCGCTGGTGTGGCCTGCGATTGCGTGGTGGGCTACGGGCCGTGTGGATGCGTACACCGCCACGGAGACGGCGTGGCGCGGCACCCATTTGGCGCCGATTCAGCCGTGGCTGTCGCAGGGGTACCTGTACTTTGGGTATGCGGCTCCGGTGCTGCTGACTCTGCTGATTTTGGGCTTTATTGCTCTGTGTTTTAGCCCCCTGGCGCGTAGGGTTTTGGCGGCTCCGCTGAACCTGTGGTGCCTGAGCTATTTTGCGTATTTGATTCTGTTTTTGAATCCGCAGTCGTCGACGTTCCGCCTGTTGTTGCCGTTGTTTCCGCTGGTGATTGTGGTGGCGGTGGCGAGCCGTTCGCGGGCGTATCGTTGGGCGTTGCTGGTGGCGGGTGCGTGTGCGCAGTGGGGCTGGGTTGGCTGGCTGTGGCATTGGAAGCAGCTTCCCGGCGGTGGAGATTATCCGCCGTAAACCGAATATCGTGACTGGAGACCGCCGGTGTGCTGCCGGCAGTCTTTTGCGTTCGGGAGGCGGGCGGGCCTGCGGTTGGAGCCGCAGCGTTTAACCCGGTGGTGGAGACTACCCACCGTAAACCGAATATTGTGACTGGGGACCGCCGGTATGCTGCCGGCGGTCTTTTGCGTTCTTAGCCGTGGGCGCAATGCCCCTCTGCGGTGCGGTAGCGTACGCCTTCTGCTTGTCCAGAGCTTAAAGACACGTCCAGAAAGCGCCGCGGGTTCGGCGGTGCTGGCTCGGAACTGATAATCTATATTCTGTGTTTGGTATTAGTGGCACCGAGTTGATTATTTTGGCCATCATCACGTTTGTGGTGATTGGCCCCGAACGCATGCCCGAATACGCCCGACAGATCCGTGAATTCGTCAAGACCGTGCGCCGCATGGCGTTCGACGCGAAGGACGACTTCAAGGAAGCCCTGGGCGAGACGGGTCTGGAAGATATTAACTGGCGCCAGTACGACCCCCGCCAGTACGATCCGCGCGTGATTGTGAAGCAGGCGTTCGCTGAGGATGACGCCGAGCGTGAGCGTGAGGCGAAGGAACGTGAAGAGGCGTTGCTGAAGGAGAAGGAAAAGTCGGAGAGCCGTGCTCTTCCGCGAGGCGCATACGCCCCCTTCGACGTGGACGCCACCTAAGATTTTGAAACGAAAGAACCCCGCACCGTGGTGGTGCGGGGTTCTTTCTGTTCTCAGCTTTTGCCGTCAGCTTCTAGACGGCTAGATCTCTATACGAAGAGCGGCAGGCTTTGACCCGCCCGCGACTCGCCCGACTGCAGCAGCTGCGAGGCGATGGACTGAATCTCTTCGGCGGTGGGGGAGTTCGGGTGGCTCCAGACCACCGGGGTGCCCTCGTCGCCGCCGGTACGCAGGTTCACATCCAGCGGGACAGAACCGAGCAGCGGTACCGGGTAGGAGAGCGCCTCCGAAAGACGCTCAGCGAGCACCTGACCGCCGCCAGAACCGAACATGTCGAGCACGGTACCGTCCGGCAGGGTCATGGCAGCCATGTTCTCCACCACGCCCACAACCTTCTGACCGGTCTGCAAGCTCAGGGTGCCGGCACGCTCCGCCACATCCACCGCGGCGTGCTGCGGGGTGGAAATGAGCACCAGCTCCGCATTCGGCAGCAGCTGAGCCATGGAGATGGCAATATCGCCGGTGCCGGGCGGCAAATCGAGTAGCAACACATCCAGGGCGCCGAAGTGCACGTCCATGATGAACTGCTCCAGGGCACGGTGCAGCATGGGGCCGCGCCACGCCACCGGCTCGTTGCCCTTGAGGAACATACCGATAGAAATCACGCGAATAAAGCCGCCGCTGACCTTCTGCTCACCCCAACGCTGGGCGGGGGCGGGCACATCCACGGTCGGCGGAAGAATCAGATCATCCAGTCGGGTCGGGGCATCGGTAATACCCAGCAGACCCGGAATCGAGAAGCCGTGCACATCCGCGTCAATAATGCCCACCGCAAGCCCGCGCGAAGCGAACGCCGCGGCAAGATTCGCGGTCATGGAGGACTTACCCACACCGCCCTTACCGGACACCACACCGAACACGCGGGTCAGCGAACCGGGCGCGGTAAACGGGTTGGAACGCTCCGGCTTGAGCATCGAACGCAGAGCGGAACGCTGCTGCGGGTTCATCGCACCCACCTGCAACTGCACACGCTCAATACCCTCAACGGTGGCGGCGGCGTCACGAACCTGCTGCTCGATGGTGTTCTTCAGCGGGCAACCCTCAATGGTGAGTAGCACCGTGACCTCAGCCCAGTGGCGGCCGGGAATCGGCTCACCGTGCTCATCCAGTTCAGGATGCACGAGCGCAGTCTCCACCATGCCCAGCTCCGTAATGGGGCGGCGCAGTTCGGGATCCTCGACGCGGGCGAGTGCCGCGTAGAGCGCATCCTGCAGGGGCGAATTAGTGGTCACGGGCGCCTCCCTCACGGGTGCGCTCTGCCTGCTGCTGTGCCTGCTGGGATTCGCGGCTCTGAGGCTGGCTCAAATCGCCTCGGTGGGGATCCTGTGCGGAGTCCTTCGCAGAGCGTTCAGCCTTGTCAGGTGCCTGCTCGGTACCGTTCTCCGTGTTATTAGAGTCCGTGCCCTCAGAGTTCTGGCTATCAGAGCCCTGCTCCTCAGCGTCCTTTTCCTCGCCCTCGGAGATATCGATATCGTCGATAGCCTCCTCCAGGTCCTCAATGTCCTCACTGATGTCCTGCAGCTGCTCGGCGTGACGCTCCTGCTCCTGCGCAATGTTCTGCAGCTCCTCAAGAATGTCACGCAGCTCGCTACGAACGAAGTCACGGGTCGCAACCTCACGCAGAGCAATACGCAGCGAAGCAATCTCGCGGGTCAGGTACTGGGTCTCCTCCAGGTTCTGCTGGTCACGCTTACGGTCCTCAGAGGCCACCACGCGGTCGCGGTCATCCTGACGGTTCTGCGCCAACAGCAGCAGGGGAGCAGCGTAAGAAGCCTGCAGGGACAGCATCAGGGTCAGCAGGGTGAAGTTCAGGCTACGCGGGTCGAACTGCATCTCCTCCGGCGCCAGGGAGTTCCACGCCAGCCACACGCCACAGAAAATGGTCATCCACATCAGGAACTGCGGGGTACCCATGTAGCGCGCAAAACCCTCGGTCATGCGGCCGAAAGCGTCCGGGTTGGGGCTTGAGAACAGCTTCGGCTTGCGGGTGCCGGGGGTGCTCAGCTGCGAGTCGCTACGCTGCGGGCGGGAGTCGCCGCGCTCGCGGTTGCGTTCAGCGTACTTCTTCTCCAGGCGGTCCTTGAGGATGCGCGCCTTATCGATGCGGGGGTTCTCTTCGGTACGGTTTGCGTCGCGGCGGTTCGAATCAGGCAAAGCGTCGTCCTACCTTTCGTACGGGAGTTCCATCATCGTAAGTGCGCCAGTCTTCGGGCAGGAGCGCATCGAGCACGTCGTCGATGGTCACTGCGCCTACCAGGCGGTGCGATTCGTTCACAATGGGAACGATGGTCAGGTCATAGGTCGCCAGCACGCGTGCCAGCTCTTCCAAACTTGCCTGGTCAGAGACAGGCTCAGTGTCGGTATCGAGGATGTGACCAATCGGCTCACTCGGCGGCACACGCAGCAACTTCTGCATGTGCACCAGACCCAGGTACTTGCCGGTCGGCGTTTCCAGGGGCGGGCGGGTCACCATGACGGCAGCCGCCATCGCCGGAGGGATCTCCTCGGCGCGGATGTGCGCGAGCGCCTCCGCAACGGTCGCCTCCGGGGAGAGGATGATCGGCACCGGGTTCATGAGCGAACCAGCGGTACCCTCGTCATATTCGAGCAGTCGACGCACGTCGTCTGCTTCGTCGGGTTCCATGAGTTCGAGCAGCTTTTCACGCTGGGCGTCGTCCAGCTCGATGAGAAGGTCGGCGGCGTCGTCCGGTTCCATCTCTTCGAGGACCTGCGCGGCACGCTCGTCGTCCAGGTGCGAGAGAATCTGCACCTGGTCCTCGGCGGGCAGCTCCTGCAGAACGTCCGCGAGGCGTTCATCCTGCAGCTCGGCGGCGATTTCGACCATGCGCTTATCGCTCATCTCGTGGATAGCATCCGCAAGGTCGGCGGGCTTGGAGTTCTCGTGGTTCGCCACGAACGCGGTTGCCGCCTGCGGTTCCACGTCGGTGGAGAGCACCGCCTCGTCCCAGTCGACGATGAGGGTCTCCTTGGAACGGCGGCGCCACGTGCTGGAGGAGGAGCTAACGCGGGAGACGAACAGCTCGGTCACGCCCCAGTCGCCGTTGCGGCGCTGCTCAATGGCGACGTCCTCAATGACGGCGTCGCCGCTGCCGTCGAGCAGGCGCACGCGGCGGTCAAAGAGCTCACCCACGATGAGAGTCTCAGAGTTGCGCTGTTCGAAGCGGCGCAGGTTCACCAGGCCGGTTGAAATGATCTGTGAAGCGTCGATACTTCGCACACGGGTCATGGGCATGAACACGCGTTTCTTGCCGAGCACCTCAACGATGATGCCGACAACAATGGGTTCGGTGCCCTTGGCGGGGCGGGCGCCCGCAATGGATGCGCCCAGGCCACGTTTGAGTACGACGACGTCTCGGAGACGGCCGAGGCGGTCACCGAAGGGGTCAAAAACGTCGAGGCCCAGAAGGCGGGCAATATAAATCTTGCTGGGGGTGCTGAACTTCGAATTGCTCACCTCTCTAGGGTACGCTCCGCCGCGGGGATTCGCACTTTGAGGGGCTTATTTGAACAGGTGTTCGCTACGCCTGTAGAGGAGCTGACTACCCACCGGGTCCAGGGTTAGGGCGGGCGGTAGAATAGGAGCCATGACTTCTAACCTGCCGAATATTCCCTCGACCCCGCCTTCTTCGTACTTGGCGTCGCGCCTGGCGCAGGCTCAGGGCAAGCCCCTGCCCGCCGGTGAAGCGATCGCCTCCTTCGTTCGTCACGATGATGCGCTCGCCGCTTTTGACGTGCTCAGCGAACAGGATTACCCGGTCACGGCGCTGTACCTGGTCAATGATGGTATCCGCCAGGTGGAGTACCCGGTACAGCCCGGTTACGGTCGTGCCCTGATTTCTGCGGCGATTCAGGGTGCGGTGATTGGCTGGTGTTTTCGGTGCTGATGACCCTTGCCGGTGACTCTTTTATCTCTGAAGCACTCAAGTACGTGCCGCTGTCGGTTGCCGTGTTTGTGCTGTGGCAGATGTACGTTCTGCGTCGCTCCCATGGGGGTCGCTACCCGATGCGTACCGAGGCGATTCCCTCGCGTACCGTGATGTACGCTCTGCCGGAGTACGCTCAGGATGCGCGCCGCGTGCTGGGTGCGCACCCTCGCTTCTCGGCGGCGGTTGCGGCTGCTCGTGCGGCGGCAGCCCCGGAGGCTTCGCAGGCGCGTGCCGCTCAGAGTACCGTCTCGATGAATGGCGCACCGGTTCCGACCGGCGCCCCGAAGGCTCCCTCGTACCGTGCGCAGGCGGGTAGCCAGCCGGCGCCGAACCAGAACCTGCCCGAGCGTGATGCGACCGCGCAGAACGCGGTGGCTCAGAGCGCGGCGCAGAACATGCCCGCGCCCACCCAGCCTACGCAGACCGTTCAGCCCGCTCAGCCTTCTCAGCCTGCTATCCAGGAGCCGGCAACCACTGAACCGGCGACCGCCCTGAAGTCGGATGCACAGAAGTCGGAGCCGCAGAAGCGCCCGGCGCAGCGGTACGGTCTGCGAGTGGACGACCCGGAAGAATACGCGAAGCTGATTCAGCCCAAGCCGCAGCGCCCCACCCCGCGCCCGCAGGGCCTGCACGATAAGTCCTCGCAGGACTCCGAATAACCGAACCTGCAACGGCGGTAGCCGCCCGTAGCGGCGGGAAATAAGCCAGGAAACAGGCAGAGAAGCAACATAGAAGACATGCGAAAGCCCCTCACCGAACGAATCGGTGAGGGGCTTTCCCTATCAGACGTTACTAACGTAACTGGAGGCTAGGCGGTTACTTCGCCAGCTTCGCCATCCACTCCTCAATGCCCTCAACGGTGCGGGGCAGTGCAGCGGAGAGGTTCACGTTGCCGTCCTCGGTGCAGAGCACGTCGTCTTCAAGGCGGATACCGATACCGCGGTACTCCTCGGGAACCGACAGGTCCTCGTCCTTGAAGTACAGGGCCGGCTCAATGGTGAAGACCATGCCCGGCTCCAGCTCAGCCCACATGTACAGCTCAGCCTTTGCCTGCGCGCAGTCGTGCACGTCCAGACCCAGGTGGTGGCTGGTGCCGTGCGGCATCCAGCGGCGGTGCTGACCGCCCTCAACGGTGAGCGAAACATCAGCGGAAACCGGCAGCAGGCCCCACTCTTCCAGACGGTGCGCCAGAACGTTCATGGCTGCCTCGTGAATCTCGTAGAACTTGGTGCCCGGCTTAGCCACAGCGAATGCAGCGTCAGCGGCATCCAGCACAGCGTTGTAGACCTTCGCCTGAACCTCGGTGAACTTACCGTTCACGGGGAAGGTGCGGGTCACGTCAGCAGTGTACAGGGTGTCGTCCTCAACACCTGCGTCCAGCAGCAGCAGCTTGCCGTCATCGACGGTGCCGTTGTTACGAATCCAGTGCAGGATAGTTGCGTTGTTACCGCACGCTGCGATGGTGTCGTAGCCCAGGTCGTTACCGTCGGTACGTGCCACGGAGAAGAACGCAGTCTCAACGACGCGCTCACCGCGGTGGTGCTCCTTAGCCTTCGGCAGTGCACGAATGACCTCTTCGAAGCCCTTGACGGTCATGTCAACGGAACGCTGCAGGTTCTCAACCTCGATAGCGTCCTTGATCAGGCGAGCCTCGGAGAGAGCCACGGTCAGCTCGGAGTCCAGCTTGTCAGCCTGCTCCAGCTCCACGCCGGTGTTGTAGCGGGAGGTGTCAACCAGCGCGTCAACAGCCGGGTCAACGTTGCGGACCAGGCGGATGTTCACGCCGCCCAGGCCCTGGTTACCGGCGTTCTTGGTGATAGCAACCTCAAGCTCGGACAGTCGCGGGTACGCAGACCGTAACGCTCGGAGAACTCCTTCAGGGTGGGGCGGGGGCCAACCCAGAACTCGCCGTAGCGTGCATCCGCGTAGAACTCTGCGGTGTCGCGGCCAGCCAGCGGACGGAAGTACAGGGTGACCTCGTGGTTGGAGCCGTTGTCGCCGGTACCCTCTTCGACGGGCTCGAAGATCAGCACGGCGTCGGGCTCATGGTCGATGCCCAGACCGGTCTGGTGCGCAAACGCCGAGTGGGGGCGGAAGCGGTAGTCGCAGTCGTTGGAGCGGACCTTCAGCGGGCCTGCGGGCAGGACGAGGCGCTCGCCGGGGAATGCCTTGGAGATCTTGGCGCGGCGCTCAGCTGCGTAGTCTGCTACGGGCTCGCGGGTGTAGCCGTCATCTTCGGCAGGTGCCCAGTTTGCGGCAATGAATTCGGTGAACGCAGACGCCTTAGGGGTGCTGCGGTGGTCAGTCTTCTGAGCTTCGGTGCTCTTCTCGTTGTTCTCAGTCATGGGTTAATCATATCGCCTTCACCATAGGTGGGCAGGTGTTTTAGCGCTTTTGACCATAAGAGAGGGTGCGGTGGGGCAGAATATATCTTTGACCTGCGACCGGGTGCCTGATATTGCGCCGCCGATATTGGTAGGGTTGAATCAGAAGAGTAGATGACATGACTTAAACCCCGCTGAGGTGGCGACGAACTAGCAGGGGCGGGGAAGGAGAGAATATGACGCAGACAGAACACCGAAATAGTGCACCTAATGCGCAGCAGGCACCGCAGCCCGCTGAATCGGGCGCGCCTGAAAACCTGAACCGTGCCGGGCGTTACGATCTGCATATTCACTCCGCTATTTCTGACGGCACGCAGAGCCTGACCGAGCTGGTGCCGCTGATTGCTCGCGCCGGATTGGCGGGGTTCGCGCTGACTGATCACGATACGACGGCTGGTTGGGCGCAGGCGGCTCAGCTGGCGGGTGAGTACGGTCTGGATTTTCTGCCGGGTGCCGAGTTCTCCTGCCGTTACCGGTACACCGACGGTGAGGGCCGCGCACGCACGAAGACCATTCATCTGCTCGCTTATGGTTTTGACCCGGTGGGTTCGGAGTTGGCGCGCCGTGTGGAGGCGATTCGCGCCAGCCGTGAGGGCCGCGCGCAGGCTATTGTGGGCCGTCTTGCCGCTGACTACCCGCTGACCTGGGATGACGTGTTGGCGCAGGTGGGGGAGGGGAACACTGCGGTGGGCCGCCCCCATATTGCTGATGCGCTGGTTGCTGCCGGGGTGGTTGCTGACCGTTCTGAGGCTTTTGCGAAGCTGCTGTACACGGGCAGCCCCTACTATGTGCCGCAGGATGCGCTGGATCCGTTGGAGACGGTGCGTCTGGTGCGTGAGGCTGGGGGTGTGCCGGTGATTGCGCATCCGATGAGTACGATGCGTGGGCCTGCGTTGAGCCTGGAGTACCTGGGTTTGATGGTGGATGCTGGCCTGGCGGGTGTGGAGGTTTATCACCGTGAGAATTCGGTGGAGGACCGGGCGCGTCTGCTGGAGTTCATTGAGCGTCAGCGCGCGGCGGGCCGTGAGGTGCTGGTGACGGGTTCGAGTGATTATCACGGTGCGGGTAAGCCGAACCTGCTGGGTGAGAATACGACGGATGCGGTGACGGTGGCGCGTATCCGCGAGCAGCTGGCGGCCCAGTAGTAAGACCAGTAGTAAGACGAAAGAGTGTGGGGCGGGTTCCTAATCGGGAATCCGCCCCCACACTCTTTTATTTTGTTCTAAAGTGCCGTATAGCTATGTGGGTTGTATCGGTGAGTCCTCCAGCTGGCATGACGCAGTCTCAGGTACAGCGAGTAATCATGAGGCAGCGAACTGGTATATCAGCTCATGGGCTAGCGACTGCACCTTTACAGGAGTACGCTCAGACAACCCCTACGGACCAAGCCAAGAAGTACCCCTAGAAAGAATCCTTGCTTCACTGTGGGGCTTCTATCTTGAAGGTAGTGTTAGGCGTTTGAATATTATTGGAGCAAACGCATACGACCAATGCCACATGGACTACGAAGACAATAACAAACCTAAACCCAAGGCGCTGGAAGGTGCATGGAAGTTCTCTATTGAGAATCCCCTGAAACAAGCCTGCAAGATTGAAATTATTCAGTATGCCTATACATCTAATGAAACTGCAGAGAAGAAATTAAATCCAGAAGATTATCCACTCAAGAAATAAATTACTGAAGAATACCCCTCACCTGTCAACGGGTGAGGGGTAAATCCTATTTAAAATTAAAAGATTTATCTGCCAAACGAATCACTTCGATAGCCTGCTCATACGTAGCGTAAGTCAACCATTCAAATTTATCATTAGGTGATACGATACCGTACTGTCGATACGATACGTTCTCAATAGAATCTTTATTATTTGGATTCTGAAGACCATAGTATAGCCAGGTGTATGCTTTATGGAGCTCCGAATTATATGGCATATTCGGCCATTTTTCTTTCCAAGGAGTATATAGAAAATAGGCATTAGGATCGTCTACTTCTACCGTTACGTTTGGACTACCCGCCAATCGATACACCATCAAGGCAGTAGCAGCCTCACTAGCAGGGGTATCGTAATGGAAATTCCCATCACTCCAACCCCAGGTAATGCCCCGCTGACGAGCCCACATCACCACAGGAAAACGCGGATCATCAGTCTTGATATCACCATACGGAGACTGAGCCGGAAGATTCTTCACCTCAGGAGAACCTGACAGACGGTATAGATACTCCACAAACTGGCCGCGAGAAATAACACTATCTTTCTTGACCATTTGGTACTTCTGGCGCTCAGAAATCAGACCAACACATTGTGCCCAACTAAAGATAACGCGACGCCCCAACTCACCATCTTGCCGATAATACTCATACTCTGCGCGGTCGTTACAGGTCACTGCCGGTTCGTCCGGCTGCACAATAGGGGTCACCTCGTGAGGCTTCAAATGCCCGGTAGCATACGCCGGAACACTGCCGCACACCATGGCGCTAGCCAAGAGTACAGCGCCGCCAGTCTGGACGACCCGCTTCGTGGGGCGGGCGAATAATTGTCGAAGCATCATAGCTCCTTCATGAACAGAAGGGGGCACAATCTTTGTGCACCCTCATGAGTAGAACGTTCTCAGCGTATCAAAAATCCTAACCTTCAGGTAGAGATTTAGGGAATATGCAATGGGATGAAAACAAAAGAATGGGGCGGGTTCCCGGTAAAGGAACCCGCCCCACACTCTTAACGCGTGCTCTCACGAACGCGCAGACAAGACAGCCTAGACGCTCTCACGCGACGCATGATGCTGCAACACCGCACCCGCAGCCGCCGCATCCATCTGAGCAGCCGCACGCGCCGCACGAGCCTTAGCCCGCGCCTGATGCTGACGCTGACGACGCAACTCATCACGACCATCAATACGCATCTTCTTATCCACCGCATCCATCGACCGATGACGCACAAACCGGCAGGACGCACCCTCAACCGGCTGCGTAGTCTCCGTGAGCGTATCCAACACAGCCTTTAGCGCATGACGACTCGCCGCCGTCAACGCATCACGACTTGTGCCGCCACGAACACCCACCGTACGCTTCGGCGTGAACAGCACACTCGCCCCACGCGGCACACCGCGATACTCAGCGAACGACACCGGATCCACACCCAGGCGCTTAGCCATCACCTCAATAGCCGGCGGATTCTGATCCACACACACGAACTTACGACCCAGCTGAGCCGCCGCCGCACCCGTAGAACCAGAACCAGCGAAGAAATCCAACACCCAATCACCCGGGCGGGAACTCGCCGCAATCATGCGACGCAACAAACCCGTAGGCTTCTGCGTGGGATAACCCGTCTTCTCCTTACCCGTAGGCGACACAATAGTATGCCACCACACATCAGTAGGGAGCTTACCGCGAGAAGCCTTCTCCTCAGTCACCAAACCGGGAGCCATATACGGTTCACGATCAACCTCCGCAGTATTGAAGTAATAGCTGCGGTGATCCTTCGCGTACACCAAAATATTGTCGTGCTTCGTCGGCCAGCGGCGCGTAGACTTCGCACCGTAGTCGTAAGCCCAAATCAGCTCATTAATGAAGTTCTCACGACCAAAAATCATGTCGCACATAATCTTCACATAATGAACCTCACGCCAATCCAGGTGCAGGTACAGGGTGCCGTCCTGCGCGAGCAGACGATGCGCCTGCTCAATACGCGGTGCTAGGAACGCCCAATAATCCTCGAACGAGTCGTTATAGCTCGCCAGAGTCTGCAGGGTGCTCGAATAGCTCTTGCCCTAAAACCGGTGCGGTCACCCTTCTCAGAAGCCTCCGCGCTCAACGTGCGGCGCGTCTGCTTCTTACCCGTATTGAATGGCGGGTCAATGTAAATCACGGTGAACGCACCATCGGGCAGCTCACGCAGATACTCCAGGTTATCTGCCTGCACCAGCAGCGACGGGCCCTGCGGATCGAAAACACTCGAATCCGTGCGGTTCGCCTCAGCGGCAGGGGAGGGCGCGGCGGGCGCCGGGGATGCTGAAATACCCAACCCCGGCCCTAGCCTTCAGAACCAGCACGGTCAGCGCCACGGCCCTTACCGCGAGAACCCTCAGCACGGGAGCCTTCAGAGCGGCGGCGAGCACGGCGGCGGCCCTCACCCTCCACGGGCTGACCCTCAACACGGCGGGTACGGCGACGCTGACGAGGCGCACGCTCAGAACGCTCCGAAGAACGTTCGGTACGCTCGGATGCGCCCTGCTCGTTACGCTCCGCACGCTCGGAAGAACGCTCGGAACGCTCAGTGCGCTTGCGGCCCTCGGAGCGGCTACGGCGCTCGCCGCGGCCCTCACCGGAACGACCCTCACGGCCACCGTCACGACCGCCGCGGGAACGGCGCGAACCCTTCTCACCGTCACGACCGCCAGAACGGCCACCGCGAGAACGAGCCGGACGGCCATCACGCGAGTCGCGGGCGCTCTCAAAGAACTCATCGCCCATGCCCTCAGCCACGCGCTCCTCGCGCGGCAGGCGGCCCTTAGTGCCAGCCGGAATGTTCAGGTCATGGAACAGATGCTCGGAGGAAGAGTAGGTCTCAACCGGCTCAGGAACACCCAGCTCCAGGGCGTCGTTAATGACCTTCCAGCGCGGCAGGTCATCCCAGTCAACCAGGGTCACAGCGGTACCCTCATTGCCGGCACGGCCGGTACGGCCGGTACGGTGCAGGTAGGTCTTCTCATCCTCGGGCACGCGGTGGTTAATCACGTGGGTCACGTCTTCAACGTCAATACCGCGAGCCGCCACGTCGGTCGCAACCAGAATGTCGACCTTGCCGGTGCGGAACGCCTTCAGCGCCTGCTCACGCGCAACCTGGTTCAGGTCACCGTGCAGGGGAGCAGCAGCGAAGCCACGGTTCACCAGCTCCTCCGCCACGCGGGCAGCGTCACGCTTGGTCTTGGTGAAGATGACGGTGCGGCCGCGGCCGGTAGCGCGCAGAATGCGGCCAATCATCTCGTCCTTGTCCAGGTGGTGCGCACGGTAGACGACCTGGCGGATCGACGCCTTAGTCTTCGAGGCGTCCTCGGGGTCAGCGGCGCTAATGCGCATGGGCTTGGTCATGTACTGACGCGCCATCGCAATGACCGGGCCGGGCATGGTTGCGGAGAACAGCATGCTCTGGCGGTCCTCCGGCAGGTAGCTGAGGATCTTCTCAACCGACGGCTGGAAACCCAAATCCAGCATCTCGTCAGCCTCATCGAGGACCACAATCTTAACCTGCTTCAGGTTCAGAAAACCCTGCTGGTACAGGTCGATAATGCGGCCGGGGGTGCCCACCGCAACCTCCAGGCCGCGGCGCAGCAGCTCAGCCTGAGGCTCAATCGGCACACCACCGTACAGGGTGGCGACGCGGGCGTTGCGCAGCTTCGCGGCAATCGCCAGGTCCTCACCCACCTGAATAGCAAGCTCACGGGTCGGAACCAGAATCAGTGCCTGAGGTGCGCCGGGGTACTCCAAATCAGCCCAACCCTCATCGTCGCGGCCGACCACACGCTGAATGGTGGGCAGACCGAAGCCGAGGGTCTTACCGGTACCGGTCTTTGCCTGACCAATGATGTCCTGGCCAGACAGAGCCACGGGAAGAGTCAGCTCCTGGATGGGGAAGGGGGAGGTAATGCCAACCGCCGCGAGGGCGTCACTAATATCCTGGCGAACGCCAAAGTCGGCGAAGGACTTTGCAGTCTGAGTGGTTTCCTGCGTGTTCGTTTCAGTCACTGGACCGTATCTTTCTACCCCTGCTCGGGGTGTGTTTCTCCCCGAAACGGGGTGTACCAGCCAGCGCCCCAATGGTGGAGGCGGTGACGGGCGGGCGTCGAAAGCCGGCCGCGGGAAATTCTTACACGGGAAATTCTTGCCGAGACGCCGCCTGCACGCATGGTTATTACTCATGGTTCATTCATGATGAGAAGGCGGTGCAGCCTCGGGGTCTTGAAAGGGATACGACCGGTCATTCACTTAACCCCTCAATATTAACCCGGATTTGCTTGCGGCGCACCCCCGACCGGTTGTGGTGTGCGCCCGTGATGGGCGATATACCGCCTCAAAACCGGGTACCGCGAGGTTTTTGTGCGGGCGGTTTAAAATGCAAACCCCCGCATTCGGCACGGCGTAACCATGTGGCGCATAAAGCGCACGCACACGGCGCATAAAGCGCCGTTACGCATCGTGACGGATGCGGGGAAAGCTCAAGCTAAAGGGTAAACAGCTACCGAACTAATTAGGCGCCGATACCGAAACCAACGTGACGCTTAGCGTCAGAACCCAGCTCAACGTAGCCAATCTGAGCGCCAGAAATCAGGGTGGTGTTGCCCTTATCATCCATAATCTGCAGCAGCGAGCCGTCCTCAATAGCCTTCGAGACCTTCTCCATGAGGATTTCCTTAGCCTCACTGGTCTCAACAACGATTTCACGAGCAATGTGGCGAATGCCAATCTTGATTTCCATGAGTCTCCTCGCAGAATAGTCCGGTGCAACCAAACGTGCGCCGGGTATGGGAACTGTCTTATCTAGCATCTACTCTAGCGTGAATACGCCCATCGGCACCGTGAACGGGCGGTACTTCGCCGGGGGCTAATAAAATACTCGCCGCCGGATGCGTGAAAATGCGCGTGAAAAACGCCGGGAAGAGGGGAGGGGGAGACTCCTAAGACTCCTCCACCTGAATGCCGTAGAGGGTCTCCAGCGCCTGCACGTAATCCTCTGCGCGGCCCTCCGACGCCAGCTTCTTGGCGCGCACTGTCGGGGTGTGCAGCAGGGACTTCACCATGCGGCGCATCGCCAGCTCGAACTGCTCCGTCGCCGCACCGCAACCAAACTGGTTACGTACCTTCTCCAGCTCAGAATCCAGCACATCCATAGTGTGCGAGCGCAGCGCAACAATCGCGGAGTCAATCGTGCGGGAACGCTGACGAGACACAAACGCCGCCAGCTCAGACTCCACAATGCGCGTAGCCGTCGCCACGGATTCCTCGGTCTCCTCGGGGGCGGCAAGGCGCACCGACTCGAGCGTAATCAACTCAACATTCGGCAGGTCAGCGACCGAGGGGTCAAAGTCACGTGAAAGAGCAAGGTCAAGAATCGTGTGGTGGCCGCCCGGAATCTGCTCGGGAAGCAGCGGGTCGGATCCGCCGGAGCAACCAATAATGACGTCGGCAGAAGCCATGGCCTGCTCCATGCCGTCCACCGGCACCGCAGAGACCTCGCGCTTTGCCGCGAACTCGGCGGCACGACCCGAACGGGAATTGACCCAAATATCGGTGCAACCGCGCTCACGCAGAGCCGCAATGGTTGCACCCGCGTAGGCGCCGGTACCAAAAATCAGGGCGCGGCGGGTCGACCAGTCCTTCTCGGCAACCTCATCCGCAAGATCCAGGGCAACAGACACAATCGAGCGGCCCTGGGCGCCAAGCGCCGTGTGCTGACCCACCTGACGAGCCGTATGCGCCGCATGCTCAAACAGCTGCACCAGCTCACCGGGAAGGGGGACGCCGTCCTCTTGCGCCTTCGCCTGCGCGGCAGCCAGGGCGCGGCGCACCTGACCGGCGATTTCGCGCTCGCCGACCACGGCAGATTCCAGGCCGGAGGCGACCGTCAGCAGGTGGCGTGCCGCCTCCTCATCTTCGAACAGGTCGAAGCTGGAGGCAACTAGCTCCTTATCCAGCCCGGAGGTCTGAGCAATCGAATCAACAATCAGCTCACGAACCATGGGGACATGGGCAGACACGTGCAGCTGAACATACATTTCAAGACGGTTACAGGTGGCAAGAACTACTGCACCCTTAACACCGAGCTGACGCGCTACATCCGCCGCCAGAACATCGGGTACGCCAGAGGCACCGGCGCTCAAGGCAGCGACGGTGGTCAGATCAACGGTGTGGTGCGATGCCACAAATGCATAAGTACTCACTAGAGATTAATCATAACCACGCCGACTAAGCCCCTGTAAAGCTCATAGAACCTAAGTTCCATCATCGTAGGGGGCAAGAAAATCTGTACGGTGGGGGGAGCGGGCACGAAGAGTAGGTGCAAACTAAGGTTTCCCTCACCACTAAGAAAGCCACCATTAGGTAAGAGTCACCATGACATAGTGTCGCAAAAACGCCCACATAAACCTGTCACACTAGAGACTATGAGCGAAAACCAGCACACCACTCCCGCGTCGGCACAGGGCACCGCACAGGCACCTTCCCTGCCCGCACACCCCACCGACGCCCAGCGACCCCTACTCACCGACGAGCAGCTCGCACACCTACCCGCCAACCACCCCCTGCGCGCAGGCACCACCGCCGACTCGCCCATGCTCCGCGCCCTCACCGGCCGCCCCTCCAGCCACCGACCCGTCTGGTTCATGCGCCAGGCAGGCCGCTCCCTGCCCGAATACCGCCAGGTACGCGAAGGCATCCCCATGCTGGACGCATGCCTCACCCCCGACCTCGCCGCAGAAATCACCGTGCAGCCCGTCCGCCGCCACAAGGTCGACGCCGGTATCTTCTTCTCCGACATCGTCATCCCCATGAAGCTCGCGGGTGTCAACGTCGACATCGTGCCCGGTAAGGGCCCCGTACTCGACCAGCCCGTACGCACCCTCGACGAGGTGCGCGCCCTGCCCGAACTCAAAGACAGCGACCTCGACCCCATCCGCGAAGCCGTCGCCGCAACCGTAGAAATGCTCGGCGACACCCCGCTCATCGGCTTCGCTGGAGCCCCCTTCACCGTCGCCGCCTACATGGTCGAAGGCGGCCCCTCCCGCGACCACCTGCGCCCGCGCACCATGATGCACGCCGACCCCGCCGCCTGGCACGAACTCGCCGAATGGGCAGCCCGCACCGCAGGCCAGTTCCTCCGCGCGCAGATCGAGGCGGGCGCATCCGCCGTGCAGCTCTTTGACTCCTGGGCTGGTTCCCTCGGCGAAGGCGACTACCGCCGCTACGTGCAGGCGCACTCCGCAACCGCTCTCGACGCGGTGCGCGAATACGGTGTGCCGCGCATCCACTTCGGCACCGGCACCACCGCCCTGCTGCCCGCCATGCACGAAGCCGGCGCAGACGTCATCGGCGTGGACTACCGCCTGCCGCTCTCGGCAGCGAATACCCTGCTCAACGGCGCCGTACCCCTGCAGGGCAACATCGACCCGGCACTGCTCGCCGCAGGTAGCGAAAACCTCTACGCACACGTGGACGAAGTGCTCGCAGAAGGCAACGCCGCCCCCTCGCACGTGGTCAACCTCGGCCACGGCGTACCCCCGACCACCGACCCGCAGGTGCTCACCGACCTCGTGGCATATATCCACGAACGCACCGCGCAGGCATAGGATAAATAACGATAAATAGACAGCGCAGATGCCTGGCACCCTCCGGCATCTGCACCGAACATCTGCACCCCGAACCAACCACCACACCCGTTACCGCAATGGGCAACTCCACTGCACGCAGACCAAAGGAGAACCATCATGGGCCACACCAACCAGGCACCGCACCGCACCGCACAGGTCAGCTCCTCCGCCGCGCCCCATAACGCACGAGCATTCACCCGCAACGAGAAGGTCCCCACCGCCATCGTTATTGGCGGCGGCCCCTCCGGCCTCATCTCCGCACGCCGCCTCGCCGCAGCCGGTATGCGCGTCACCCTGCTCGAACAGCGTCACCACCTCGGCGGTGCCGTTGGTGCCCACGAAGTTGGCGGCCTTCTGCTGGACTCCGGCGCAGAATCCTTCGCAACCCGCAGCCCCATTGTCAGCGACCTCGTCAAGGAACTCGGCCTGGGCGACCAGATTGTCACCCCCAACTCCTACGGCTCCTGGCTGTACCTGCCGCAGGGCGCCCGTCGCACCCCCAGCACCGGCATCATGGGCATCCCCGGCAATGTGAACGATAAGTCGCTGATCCCCGTCATCGGTAAGAACGGTCTGCGCCGCGCCCAGGTGGATAAGTTCCTGCCCGTCTCCGCAGGTGAGAACGCGAAGACCCTCGGTGAGCTCGTGCGCATCCGCATGGGCCAGAAAGTGCTCGACAACCTCGTCGCACCCGTAGTCTCCGGCGTGTATTCCACCCACCCCGACAAGCTCGACGTCGATGCGACTATCCCCGGTCTGCGCGAAGCCTTCCGCAAGCACCGCTCCCTCTCCGCCGCAGCACACGCTTTCCGCTCGGCAGCCCCCGCAGGCTCACAGGTCGCCGGTATTGTGGGCGGCATGAACCAGCTGTCCGAACGTCTCGTCGAAGACCTGTACGCCTCCGGTGTTCGCATCGTCACCGGATTCGACGTCATCGCCGTTGACCGCGACGAATCCACCGGCCAGTGGTTCATCATCCAGCGCCACACCACCGACGGCGAAAACACCCCCCCTCTACGCCGACTACCTGGTGCTCGCCACCGACGGCCCGACCGTGGCACGACTCATCGGCCCGCACGTCTCCACCGCCCTACCCGCCATGGAACCCGGCCCCGAAGTCGCCCTCGTCACCCTCGTCGTCGACGCCCCCGCCCTGGACAAGCACCCCCGCGGTACCGGCCTGCTCGTCTCCGAAGAAGCCACCGCCGTACGCGCCAAGGCACTCACCCACGCCACCGCCAAATGGCAGTGGGTCGCCGAGGCCGCAGGCCCCGGACGCCACGTTGTGCGCCTCTCCTACGGCCGCGGCGGCGAAGACTCCCGCTTCTCCGAAGTCGCCCTCGCAGACGAGCAGCTCATCACCCTCGCCCTGCGCGACGCAAGCCGCATGATGGACGTAGCCCTCACCCACAACAACCTCGTCGACGCGGACGTGGTGCGTTGGCGCGGCGTACTGCCCGCCTCCACCCCCGGCCACCGCGACCGAGTCAAGGAATTCCGCGAACGCGCCAGCGAACTCGGAACCCTTAGCACCGTCGGCTCCTGGGCGGCAGGCTCCGGCCTGGTCTTAACCGTCAAAGACACCTACGAGCAGATGGACCGCCTCATCTACCACGCGGCACAGGACTGGGAAGGCGTCACCTCCCCGAAAACCGCAACCGCCAAGTAGACGGCGCAGCGGCGGCAGAAGCTCAGCCAATAACTCAGCTCAGCCAGTAACTAGACCAAAAAATTGAGAAAACGCGCAGCTACGGAAGCCGCGCCTCCAGCACAGCGAACCCTCGCTGAAGAAAGGAACACACAATGTCTCACGATCACGCAGCACACGGCCACGGCGGCGCACACGGCGCAGGTCAGGGCGGCTACACCCACGCAGGCCACGGCTACGGCGGCGCGCCCAAGGGCTACGCAGTCCAGCACTCCGCAGCTGACGAAAACCGCCGCGGCCGCGAAGAAGGCGAAACCCTGCACTACGCCCTCTACACCGTGTTCGCACGCTCTGGCGCACGCCCCGCAGAAGCAAACACCGACGAGGCACGCGCCGAGTTCGAGAAGGTCGCAGAACAGCTCGCAGCAGACGGCGTGACCCTGCGCGGCATCTACGACGTCTCCGCAATGCGCGACAACGCCGACGTCATGATTTGGACCCACGGCCAGAACCCCGAAAAGCTGCAGGCAGCAGTCCGCAAGATTCGCCGCACCGCACTGTTCGCAGGCACCACCATCGTCTGGTCCACCATGGGCGTACACCGCGAAGCAGAATTCACCCGCAACCACGCACCCGCCTACGCACGCGGCAAGGCACCCGAAGCATGGGTCTGCGTCTACCCCTTCGTACGCTCCTACGACTGGTACTACATGAACCCCGAACGACGTGCAGAAATGCTCAAGAACCACGGTATGAAGGCCATCGACTTCCCGCAGGTTCTGGCAAACACCGTCGCATCGTTCGGCCTGAACGACTACGAATGGGTCCTCGCCCTCGAAGCACCCGAACTCGTGGACCTCGTCGACCTGATGCGTCACTTCCGCAACACTGAAGCACGCCTGCACGTTCGCGAAGACACCCCCTTCTACACCGGCCGCCGCATCGGCGCAGACGAAGTAGCAGAGGTTCTGGCGTGAGCCATCAGCCGAACAACGGCGTAACCCTCAACGGCACGCTCCTGCCGGACGACGTGGTACCCAACCGCACCGACCCGGCGAACACCGCCTCCAACGGCCCCGCCGTGCTCAACGAGCAGACCCTCGGCGACTACCGAAGCGAACGTAGCATCACCCGTGAACGTGCCGAAGAGGTGCGCCCCTACGACCTGGTGATTCTCTCCTCCTTCGGTGGCCCCGAGGGGCAGGAGGACGTCATCCCGTTCCTTCGCAACGTGACCGCTGGCCGCGGCATCCCGGATGAGCGCCTCGAAGAGGTCGCCACCCACTACCGCGCCAACGGCGGCATCTCGCCCATTAACGAGCAGAACCGTGCCCTGCTCGCCGCGCTGCAGCAGGCGCTCGCTGAACGCGGCCCGCACATCCCAATCACCTGGGCGAACCGCAACTGGAAGCCCTACGTGAAGGACGTGCTCGCCGAAGCCTACGAGAACGGGCACCGTAATGTGCTCGTGCTGGCGACCAGTGCCTACCCCGGCTACTCGAGTTGCCGCCAGTACCGTGAAGACTACGGTATGGCGATCGAGCAGCTCGGCCTGGAAGGTCGCGTGCACGTGGGTAAGATTCGTCAGTTCTTTGACGTGCCCGGCTTCTCCCGCGCTTTCGCTGACGGGCTGAAGGACGGCCTCGCCACGGTGCGTGAGCAGCTTGCCGCACGCGATAGCGGTTCGCTGAACCCGCGCCTGCGGATCATGTTCTGCACCCACTCGGTGCCGACCTCCGCGGCGAACGAGGCAGGCCCGCGCGGCGTGAACTACGAGGGCGGCTCCGCCTACGTGGAGAAGCACCTGCAGGTCGCTCGCGCCGTGCTTTCGCTGGTTCGCGATGAGGCCCCGCAGCTTCTGCAGAACGTCGAATGGGAGCTGGTGTACCAGTCCCGTTCCGGCCCGCCGTCCATGCCGTGGCTGGAACCGGACGTCAACGACGCCCTGGAGGCGCTGCCCACCCCCGCCAACCCGGCGGAGGATGGCGAAGCCCCCGTGGAAGGCGTCGTGCTGGTGCCCCTCGGCTTCGTCTCCGACCATATGGAAGTCAAGTGGGACCTGGATACCGAGGCGCTGGACACCTGCGAACGCCTGGGCATGGTTGCCGTGCGCACCCCCACCCCCGGCACGCATCCGGCGTACGTGGAGTCGTTGCGCCGCCTCATTGAGGAGCGCGTGGAGAACGGTGTTTCAGCCGACCTGCGCCCCGAACGTGAGAGCGTCCTCGCCCCGAGCGCGAGCGGTCAGTACGGCTGGTTCGACGAGTGCGAACCCGACTGCTGCAAGCCCGGCCGCGGTGCGCCGAAGCCGGTCATCGCCGAGTACGCACCCGGCACTACCGGCGCTGAGGACAGCGCTTCTGAGAACGCACCCGCCAGCCGCTCCGGTGGATGCGGCTCCGGCGGATGCTGCTCCCACTAACACCACCCCTGTAGCTCCGGCTCGCCCCAAAACCCCCTAACCGGGGTGCGCGGGCGGGTCGGAGCGCACGTGCCTACAGGCTACCCCCAGAATTTAGACAAACACACAGCGTCGCAAACACACAGCCTCTGGGGGAAACGCACACGCCTACGGGCTATCACACACATCACCGAAAAGGAGAGATATGAGCCATCACGAGTACATCTTGGGCACCCGCGGGTCTGCTCTCGCCCTGACCCAAAGCCGTATCGCCGCCGAAACCGTCACCTCCCTCTACACCGAACACCAGGCACACCACGGCGCCGCAGATGCCGAGGTCGTGGACTTCACCCTGCGCACCGTCAAAACCGAAGGCGACGTGCTCACCGGACCCCTGGCAACCCTCGGCGGCACCGGCGTATTCGCTGCGGCACTGCGCCAGCGTCTGCTCGACGGCGAGAACGCCTCCGAAGAAAACCGCGTGGACATGGCAGTGCACTCCCTCAAGGACCTGCCCTCCGCGCCCTGCCCCGGCCTGGTGGTCGCCGCAACCCTCAAGCGTGAAGACCCCCGCGACGCCCTCGTGGCACGCGACGGCCTGACCGTCGACACCCTGCCCGAAGGCTCCCGCGTGGGTACCGGCTCGCCCCGCCGTGCCGCCCAGCTGCGCGCACTGCGCCCCGACCTTGAAATCGTGGACATTCGCGGTAACGTGGGCACCCGCATCGGCCGCGTGAAGGGCCTGGAAGAGCACGCCGGCAAGCAGGTCGTACTCCGCCAGAACACCGAAACTTCCGAACGCGCCGACCACGGTGTAGGCACCGAACGCAGCGGCGACTGCGACGCCGTGGTGCTCGCCGTCTCCGGCCTCAAGCGCCTGGGTAAGGAAGAACTCATCACCGAGTACCTTGACCCCACCCGCATGCTGCCCGCCCCCGGCCAGGGTGCGCTCGCCCTGGAAGTGCGCGAAAGCGAATTTGAGAACCCGGACCCCGCCGTGCTCGCCGACCCCGAGGTAGCGCGCCCGGTGCGTGCCCTCGGCCGTGCCCTGCTCGCCGCAAACCACCACGAAACCCGACTCGCCGTCAGCGCTGAACGTGCCCTGCTGCGCCGCCTCGAAGCCGGATGCGCTGCACCCATCGGCGCGTACGCGCAGGTGGTTGAGGGCGACCTGGTGCTCAACGTTGTGGTGGCGTCCCCGGACGGCACCGACATGCTGCGCCACACCTCGGCAACCGCCGAACTGGATGTGCCCGGCGCCGAACGCTTGGGCGTGTGCGTGGCGGAAGACCTGCTGCAGATGGGTGCCGCCGCCCTTGCCGGTTTGGACCTGAAGTAGGCGTCATGTCTGCCGCTAGTCCACAAGCTGAACCCGCGCGCACGGTTCTGCTGACCCGCTCCGCCGCCCAGGGCGCCGCCTTCGCACGCGCCCTCGCCGAGGAAAGCACACAGAACGGGCTGGGGGAGTGCCGGGTACTCTTCGCACCGCTGCAGCAGGCACGCACCGTCGAGCCCGGCGAAGACCACGCCGCCGCGCTGGAGGCGCTCGCCTCCGGTCAGTATCCGTGGGTGAGTTTCACGAGCACCAACACGGTTCACGCCTGCGCCGAGCTGTGGGGTGACAAGTTCGCCCGCGCCTGCGCGAGTGGGGGAGTGCGCATCGCCTGCGTGGGTGCGGCAACCGCCCGCGCCGTGCACACCCAGCTGGGGTTGGGCACGGATTTTCAGCCGCAGGTGCAAAGTGCCGTCGGTATGCTCGCGGAGTTCGAAAAGCCTGCAGCAGATGCTACCGCCGTGCTGGTTCTGGAAGGCTCCAACGCCCGCCCGACCCTGCGCGAAGGCCTCAAAAATCTGGGCTGGGACAGCCGCCGCTGCGTGCTCTACGACATGGTGCCCGCCGAGCAGGTGGCACCCGGCGAGCTGAGCCTCAGCACCGCCCGCGCGCTCGTGCAGGGGAACACCATAGATGCACCCGCGCCGGAAAGCCCCACCCAGGAAAACCCCGCGCCGGATGTGCTGGTGGTGACCGCCCCCTCCCGCCTGCACGCTCTACTGGACGGCACCCCCGCGCTAACGCCTGAATCTGTGCCGCCTGAGTCCGTGCCGCCGGTGGTGGCGATTGGGGCGAGTACCGCCTCCGCATGCCGCGCCCTGAACCTGCGTTATGTGCAGGCCGATTCGCCGTCACCGCAGGATTTGGCGCGCGCCGCCGCATCCCTGATTTAGGCGCATCCCTCATCTAGGCCTCAATAAGACACATCTAAGACCACATATTTTTATCGAGTTTTCAGGAGAGATCATGAACCTCACCCGCCGCCCGCGCCGCCTGCGCACCACCGCAGCCATGCGTTCCCTCGTCGCTGAGACCACCCTGCGCCCCGCACAGCTGATTCAGGTGTTCTTCGTTCGCGACGGCATCGACGAGCCGCAGCCGATTCGTTCCATGCCCGGCCAGTACCAGCACACCCTGGAGAGCATCATCCCCGCCGTGCGTGAGGCGTACGAGGCGGGCATCCGTTGCATTGACCTGTTCGGCATTCCCCGCGATGAGGATAAGGACGAGGTCGGCTCGACCGCCTGGGATCCGCAGGGCATCCTGAACCGTGCGATTGCGGTGTGCCGTGAGGAGTTCGGCGATGACCTGGTGGTTATGGCTGATACCTGCCTGGATGAGTTCACGAGCCACGGCCACTGCGGTGTGCTGGTTGATAACGGCCACGGCACGCTTGTTGTGGATAATGACGAGACTGTGGAGCTGTACTGCAAGATGGCGGTTTCGCAGGCTCGCGCGGGTGCGCACACCGTTTCGCCCTCGGGCATGATGGACGGCCAGATTGCGGCCATGCGTGCCGCCCTAGACGAGGCTGGCTTCGAGGATGTGTCGATTATGGCGTATTCGGCGAAGTACGCTTCGGCGTTCTTTGGCCCGTTCCGTGACGCGGTGGAGTCCAGCTTCACGGGTGACCGTAAGACCTACCAGCAGGATCCGGCGAACCGCCGCGAGTCGCTGCTGGAGGTGCGCGCTGACCTGGAGGAGGGCGCGGATATGGTGATGGTGAAGCCTGCCGGTAGTTACCTGGATATTGTGCGTGAGGTGGCGGAGTTTTCGCCGGTGCCGGTGGCGGCGTATCAGGTGTCGGGTGAGTACGCGATGATTGAGGCTGCTGCGGCGAACGGCTGGATTGACCGTAAGGCTGTGGTGCTGGAGTCGCTGCGTTCGATTCACCGCGCCGGTGCGGATGTCATTCTGACCTATTACGGTACGGAGGCGGCAGGCTGGCTGCGCGAGCTGGACGCCTAACCCCCTCCCTCATTAATGCCGAGAAGCCACATGTGTTTCGAAAAGCCACGTCTTTGGTGGCTTCTCGAAACACATGTGGCTTTTCGCCGTTTTATGCTTGTTCTTCGCTGACGGGTTTGTACCCGAGGGAGGTACACACAACGTTGCCGTTGGTGAAGTACTCCGCGAATTTCTCCCGGTCGGCGGGGGAGCGCAGGTCCGCCCAGCGTTCCTGCTCAAGGTAGAACGCAACCTGGGAGGTCAGGCAGACGACCCGCTCATCGTGCACCGCCACAATATGCCTGCGCAGCCACGGCATGCGCTTGGCAAGGTTCGGCGGGATTTTGGACGGCACCTTAATTTCTATCTGCCATTGTGAGGGCTCGTAGAAGGTCGGCTTGATCTGTTCGGGGTTCTTCGGGAAGACGCAGAACTCCTCAATGTCGGGGTAACTGTACTTCTTCGCGGGTAGGAAGAGCCGCCCGACGTAGAATGAATCGGGGTTGAACAGCAGGTACCGCCTCCTGCAGTACCACCGAGTCGCAAAGGTTATCGCGGCGACAATCCCCAACATGATGGACGCGTCGCGGCGGGACATCGGACGAACACCCAGAATGGTCCAGCCAATGAGGGCGTAGAAGAAAACGCAGAACGCCAGGAACAGTACAAAGTGGGTTTCAGCATAGAAGTTATTTCTTTTCCAGACTCGTCTGGCTCGGGGAGGAATCTCCTCCAGCGTTGCGGAAGCGCTTAGCTCCATGAATCGTCCTCTCTACGGGTATCGGTGATGGTGTGTGGCTTCGTACCGGGCGCTAGTTCACTGCACGGAAGGATGCGATACGCGCCGCCTTCTTCGTCAGCTCATTCGCCGGCTTGTAACCCAGCGTCAGGCAGATGGCGCGCCCCTCCACAAAATACAGGGGCAGCTTCTCGCGGTCCGCCGGGGAATCTACATCTGCCCAGCGTTCCTGCTCCAGCTTGAATGCAATATGTGCCACCAAACAATCGATGCGGTAATCCCCGAACCCAAAAGTCTGCTGGGAACCATTGGAGAAGGTGACGGCAAGACGCCAATCACTGGGCATCTGCTGATCAGGGTCTATATGCTCGGGATCGCCCGTGTACCACGGGTAAACCTTGAACCGCTCAATATCGGAGTACCGGTAGACCTTAGGCGAACGGAAAATACGCCCACGCTTCACCACGGTCGGCGTGAACTGGTAGTACGAACGCACCGTACACCACAGGTACGGAATGGCTAGCGCGTAGACAACAAGAAACGCTATTGAGGTCTTACCGATGTAGGTGGGCTCGTAACCGAGCAGCTCAGTGTTCGCGAGCGAATGAAGGTAGCAGAGCAAGAAGAAACCACCCACAGGAACCGCCACAAAGAGGAAGATTCCCTGCCCCTTCCAATCAACCTGAATGGGCTCACTACTGGGCATGGCAACCGTGCCGCGGAACGGGGCACTGAGCCGACCCAGCGTCCTGGCGTAGATAGCGGGCATGCCCAGGTGACGTTCATTGGGGCTGAAACCGCGTGCGACGCGCCAGCCGCGGCGACCCCAGCGCGCTGCCCAATACACCATGAGGAACGGCAGAAGCAGCCCCGGAATTAGGATTCCGTCGTACGCCATATCCCAGTACAGAACGAACGTCGAATAGACGATGACACACGCCCAGCCGTACACGAGGATATGCCCGAAATCCATAATGATATTCGAGCCCTTAATGCTTTCCAGTTGGGCTTCAGCCCTGCGGAATGCCGCTTCTTCCTGCTCGGAGGTGAGGTAAGTGCCAGCATCCGCGAGCTCTGTAATTGCCTCCTTCACATCCTCGACGGGGGGAACCCATTACCGAGGTGTAGACTTCGCGCGCTCGCGAGGCGCTAATGAGCGTCGGATAGGCGACCTCCACCAGCAGGCAGCACGCCAGGTAGATGAAGAACGCCACCAGCCACACGTTGCGCACCTGCTCCATGGGCAGGCCCAGGGCTGCAAGGTCCATGATTGTCCTCTCTAACGGTGTCTCTCTACGGGGTATCGGTGATGGTGTGTCTGTGATGCTCAGAAGCCACATGTGTTTCGAAAAGCAACATAAAACGTGGCTTCTCGAAACACATGTGGCTTCTCGTGGTATATAGGCTGCAGGTTTACTTGTACTGCGCCTTCTGGAAGGACGCGCGGCGTGCCGCCTCCTCCGCATGCTTACCGGCAGGCTTGTACCCCATGGTCGTGCAGATGACGCGGCCGTCCACGAAGTACTTCGCCAACATTTCACGGTCCGCCGGCGAATCCAGCTGCGCCCAGCGTCCCTGCTCAATATTGAACGCAATCTGCGCCACCAAACAATCAATCTGGTGATCATTCAGCGAATAGTCGTGCTTGCGGCCGCCAGGAAGCAAAATCTCCAGCGTCCACTGGCTCGCGTCCTTCGGGTTCAGCTTGATAGCATCCGGGTTCTTCGGATACACACGGAATGCGCGAACCTCAGAGTAGGGGCGGGACTTCGCCGGAAGGAGCAGACGCCCAGCCTGGAACGAATCCGGGTTGTACAGCACGTAATCGCGGCTACGCATCAGCAATATGATGATCAGCAGAACGCCCGCCGCCAGCAAGAACCAGGATGCGTGACCGATATAGATCGCTTCCCAATCCTCGTCGATGCTCCAGCCCGCCAGCGAAACCAGGAAGACCGAAGCGAGCAGGAACGCAATACCGCCGAGGATCCAGTAGGCGGTGCGGTCGTCACGAATCGGCTCCACACCCGGCACGGTGCCGCGCACACGGAACGGTGCGCTCAGCTTACCCAGCGTCGCCGAGTAGATGCGCGGCATGCCCAGCACACGGTCGTCCTTGCTGTATCCGCGAACTGCACGCCACTGACGGCGGCCAATACGCGCACCCAGGTACACCATGAGGAACGGCAGAAGCAGTGCCGGCAGTACAACGCCGTCATACACGATATCCCAGTACAGGCTGAAAGTGGAGACCGCCACTATCCAGCCCCACAGGTACATGACCACGTGGAACCAGCCGCTAAACACGCCGGCGCCCTCAATAGAATCCAGCTTCTTCTTCGCCTTCTTCGTGGCGCTACCCTTGCGGGAGGAGCTCAGCGGCGCACCCATCGCGGTGCGTTCCGCGGTGGCGCGGCGCGCCTCATCAACGGGCGAGCCGGACACCTCAAGGTACAGTTCCTGAGCTTTTTCCTGCTTAATCGGCACCGGGTAGGCGATATCCACCAGCAGGCACAAGCCCAGGTACACCATGAAGGCGATCAGCCACACGTCGCGTAGCTGCTCCATAGGCAGTCCCAGAGCGCTCAAATCCATGAGCGGCTCACCTCCTTACGTCTCTCGAACCCTTAAGCGGATGCGGCAGCAGCTGCGGCAGCCGGAAGAGCCGAGATGATACGGTCCATCGCCTCATCATTGTGGGCGGCAGAAACGAACCACGCCTCGAATGCGCTCGGCGGCAGGTACACGCCGGATTCGAGCATGGAGTGGAAGAACGCGTTGTAGCGGCTGGTTGCCGAGGCCTTGACGTCGGCGTAGTTGTGCACGCCCTCCTGAGAGGTGCCGAACGCGACCGAGAAGAGGTTACCGGCGCTCTGGATGGAGTGATCCACACCGGCGGCGTTGAACGCCTCGGTCAGAGCCTGCTGCAGCTGGGCGCTGCGCGAATCCAGGTGCGCGTAGACGGCGGAGTCAGCCAGGGTCAGGGTCGTAATGCCCGCCGCAACCGACAGCGGGTTACCGGAGAGGGTACCCGCTTGGTAGACCGGGCCGACCGGCGCCAGGTGCTCCATGATCTCACGCTTACCGGCCAGCGCCGCGATGGGCATACCGCCACCAATGACCTTGCCGAACGTGAAAATATCCGGAACCCAGCCGCCATCCTCGGGAGCCGCGTAACCCCAGTAACCAGCCGAAGACACACGGAAACCGGTCAGCACCTCATCAAAAATGATGAGCGCACCGTTCGCGTGAGCAATCTCGTGCAGGCCACGGTTGAAACCGGGCTCGGGGGTCACCACACCCATGTTGCAGGGCGCCGCCTCAGTAATAATCGCGGCGATTTGACCCTCGTGGTTTGCGAACGCCTCACGTACAGCGTCCAGGTCGTTATAGGGCAGAACGATGGTCTCCGCGGCGGTTGCGGCAGTCACGCCAGCCGAACCCGGCAGTGCCAGGGTAGCCACACCCGAACCAGCCTCGGAAAGCAGTGCATCCACGTGACCGTGGTAGCAGCCCGCGAACTTAATAATCTTGTCGCGACCAGTCACACCACGCGCCAGACGAATCGCAGTCATCGTCGCCTCAGTACCGGTGGACACCATACGCACCTGATCAATTGCACCGGGAATCGCCGCGTTAATACGGTTGACCACCAGCTCAGCCAGCTCAGCCTCCGGCGCGCTCGCCGCACCAAACGACAGGCCGCGCTCAGCCGCCTGCTGAACCGTCTCAACCACCTGCGGATGCGCATGACCCAGAATCGACGGACCCCACGAGCAGACCAGGTCAACGTACTCGTTGCCGTCCGCATCGTACAGGTACGCGCCCTTAGCCTTCGCGGCAAATGCGGGGTGCCGCCCACAGAATTGAAAGCACGCACCGGGGAATTCACGCCGCCGGGAATCACCGCGCGAGAACGCTCAAACAGCTTCTCGCTGGCTTCATGGTGCAGCGGGTGGGTAGAGGAAGGAGTCATCGTATCGGTGCCTTTCAAACGAGACGGCGAACTAAAGAATTACAAGGGACGATGCGCACCAGGCAACGGAGCCCGCACGCTATGAGCGTCCCGTACCTAACCATCATAGGCGCTACAGATGAACCGCAGGTGACAAGCACCTGAACGTACCGAAAGGTGACGATAAAACACAACAGACAAGTTAGGGAACAGAGAGGATGCGCAACGCGCTAACGCAGGTGCCGGTCAGTATCCAGACGGTTGAGCACCTGAGTGTCCTGATCGAACAGCCAGTTCTTATCAAAGAGCAGACGCACAAACGCCAGGCCCATACCCAACGCCATGAAAATCAGCAGGGACTGAACGAAACCGCTCGCCGCCGAGTACATGTCACCGCTAGCAAAATGCGACATCGAACGGTAGAACGGAACACCCGGAACCATCGTCACCACCGCCGGAACCGACAGGGAAATACGCGTGTACTTGCGCTGATGCAGCGGCGCCACAATCTCAGCCAAAATACCCACACCAAACACGGCAATCGTTGCCGCCATATGCGCGGGCATGCCCGCCTCCACCATGTGAATACGGACGGGGTTCGCCACCGCAGCAATCACACCACCCCACACACACGCCACCGGGGAAGCGGCAAAAAGCATCGCGAAGCCAGCCGCCGCAACACCCGAGGAAAGCACCTGCAACACCAAATACAGGGTCGGGTCAAGGTTAAGAGGCGCAGGAGCCGCCAACGGCAGGTGGAAGAGTGAACCCAAAACCCACACCGCAAATGACGCACTCAGCAACAACAAACCCACATAGGTTAGACGCGAAATACCCGCCAAAAAGTCCATGCGGGAAATATCGAGCATGCCCGTCACCATGGGGAAACCGGGCACCAAGAACAGTACCGACGAAATGAAACCAATCATATGGTTCGGGCTAATCCAACCCGCCGCGACCAGCACATTAACAAGCGCAATGTACAGGCCCGCCGCCAGGAAGCCGCACGCCATCCACGTTGCCAAATGGCTCACCCCGCGCTTGAGCAGGGTCGAACGCAAAAACTGGCCGGCACCCGCCGCGAAGAACACCACCGTGCACTCCACCAGACCGCCACGGTTCAAGAACGCGAACCCGGCACACGCCACCGCCGACGCCAGCGCCAACATCCAGCGGGTGTACAGAGGCTTCGCCGAATCAATAAGGTCAAGCTCAGCATTCGCCTCCGCCGGAGTAATCTTTTCAGGAAGCTCAGAAATGAACTTACCCAACTGATCCAGCTTATGAGCGTTAATGCCCATCGTGCGCTGCTCAGCCACCTCAGTACGGAAATTACCGTCCGTGTACGAAGAGGTCGAAATTTCGGTGAAGGTCACCTGCGCGTGATGCTCCTTCAACCCCACAGCCTTTGCCAAACGCGCCATCGACGCCTTAATACGGTATGCGCTCGCACCCGACTTCATCAGGATGCGGCCCAGGCGGAGCACCACCTGCGACTGCGCCACCAGGTGCTCATGAGCCAGACGGGTAGACCCCAGATAAATACTGCGCGTATTAGTGTCAGGGTACGGCTCGGTAGTGCGGGGCAGATCATCCATGAGAGGCCTTCCGGGTCGTGCTATTCACGTGCTATTCGTGTAGGTTCGGTTACCTTCTAGCATAGGGGAGAAGCCCCTGCGGGGATAGTGTCAGCCCGTCAGTAAAGGAGAGGTGTTTGGGGATGCTGCCTAGGTTTTTAGCGGCGCAGGTTTAGCGGCGCAGGTTTAGCGGCGCAGGTTTAGCGGCGCAGGTTTAGCGGCGCACGGGCCAGCGGCCGTCAATGACCTCAGATTCCTTACCCGGCTGCGTACGCAACCAAGCCTGGAAGCTCGCCGCCTGCTCCGCCGCCCACTGAATCTGCTGCTCGTGCAGCTGGCGCGCATCCACGTTGAGAACCTCGGGGAACTGCTCGGTCAGCTTCACCAGCAGACGCTCCGCCGCCAGGGCATCATCAGCGGACGTGTGCGCATTCTCCAGGGAGACACCGTACTCGGCGGCAAGAACCTCAAGGGTGCGCTTGCCGCGCTTACGCGGAATCACGTGCTTATGCAGAACATACGGGTCGAGCACCACACCCGGCGGCAGCTCGCCGTTGGCAATATTGTGGCGCAGCATCTCGTGGTGCAGCACCGAAAAATCGTAGGCGGCATTGAACGCAATAATCGGCACACCATCAATATTGAGCGCACCAATCGCGCCGGCAAGCTCCCACACGACCTCACGGGCGGGACGGCCATGCTCACGCGCGTACTCGGTCGTAATACCGTGCACGGCGGCGGCACCGGCAGGAATCTCAACGCCGGGGTCGGCAAGCCACTCGCCACGGCGCACCACATTACCCTGAGGGTCCAGCAGGATTAGGGAAGCAGTCACGATGCGGGCGGTGGTGACGTCCACACCGGTGGTTTCAAGGTCAAAAGTGGCGCGCAGGCCGTTCATCCAGGTCATGCTATAAGACTAACCCAGCGGCGGTGCAGGCGCGCGCCCGGTCGTCACGCAGCTGTGGATAAGCCCCCCGCGGGGCGGCATATTAAACCACCGAGGCGGCACATAAGTAGCCGACGAGCCCACAAGACCACCGACAAGGTGCAAGCGCGCTACAGCCGATAGA
>BNJS01000362.1_pt1 | contig 66799 bp, 84 predicted proteins | sample 8540461 | NCBI WGS metagenome assembly BNJS01 (sample SAMD00202454, study PRJDB9452) | human saliva metagenome | isolation source: human saliva | place: Japan
TGAGTGGGAATAAACCTATAATTACTTTGCTCTTATAGTAAATGAAAAATAAGGATTTCGAGAGAACAAAATCGTTCTCTTTTTTTAGATGAATATTTTTAAGTAAAAAGGTTAAGCTATTCTTTCATAAAAACAAGACAGAATAGTTGCCTCCAAAGTCTCATCATAAGAGAACAGTTATATTCTCTGAATCTACTTTTTGAGATGGTAAAAATAGATATACTGATATCCATACCTTTTATCATATCCTTGATTTCTTAAGTTTTAAAGACAGTTTAATCAGGATTTCTTTTTATATATCGATTAAGAAATAAATAATCTGTCTTGAATCCTACTATAGATGTATAAAGAGTCATTTTGTTTTTTTGTTTCGTATCAGTATCAATCCGTTCTGATATTGTTTTTTGAATTGTAGAAAATTCTAGTACAGTGGTTAGGAAGTTTTTATAAATTTATTGTATTTAATTCTTGAGTTTATGCCTTTACTTTTTTAGTTAATTATGTAATAATGTTAACAATACAAATAAATGAAAGTAGGTGTTTCTATTGCATAAAGCAGTAAAACAAGAACAAGGTCATGGCTATCTCCGTAAAACTAAGTTAGGTTTGTTAAGTGGTATTATCCTAACGACTGCTTTAGGGAGTTTATTTTTAAATGGGATTGTAAGCGCTGACGAACAACCTACTAATCCAACAACAAGCGTCCAACTAAGTCAACCGGCAGGTGAAAGTTCACAAAATGAGTTTGAAACTAGTACATCTCATGCTGTAAAGAAGCAGAGTTGAAGGCAAAAGTAGAAGAAGTGAAAGCGCTAGGTATCACTGTAAATGAAACACCAGTTGAAAATGTAGGTACAGCTAATACTCCTTCTGAAGTAAATCCGTTACGAAAAACTGCTGAAGAAAAAGTTGACGCTGAAATTCAGTCTTTAGAATCAGCAAAAGCAGAGAAAGTACAAGCTGATGCTGATAGAGCTAAGATTGAGGAGTTTAAGGATACTTATGTGACTGCTGATTACGTTAAAGTTAAGGCTACTGTACTTTCCCAATTAAATTCAAGAGATATTGATGAAGATGTTTTAAAAGAGGGTTCTGTAAGTGAAATTACTTCAACAAGTGGTACAGTCAATTATTTGAAAGCTCAGGAACTGGACTTAACAACATCTCAAGGTTTGAGAAGTGCTTTAGCGAACCCAACAACAACAGACGTTACTGAAGTGATTGTAAAAACGCCTACTCTTTCAACTCTACCAAACTCTTATAATACAAATCGAAGCAACAAAGGATATCGCGCTAATGTAGTGGAGTTAAAACCAAATGAAATTTACAGTTACACCATTACACCTGATTCAGAAAGTGTTCTTGCTAAAACTTATGGTATTGCAAGTATCGAAACAACTGCAAAATTTGAGTATACGTTACCAGAGGAAACTAAAGTTTACGCCATTTTCAGCAGTAAACCGATAGAAACTCATGTTATTATTAAAAATATGACTCGAAGAGCGGAAAATCACACTGATTTGATTGGTTACACTCGAACTTACACTTACAAGGACAAGAAAGGTAATGTTATTCCTGTTAAAGATTTGTTTGCTAAGGTTTTGGATGTTCAAAGTTTTAAAGATAAAGGTGTTATAACTTCTGCGGATATACCTGATGTTAAAGTTTCTGACATTGAACTACGCTCGGCTACTGGTGTTGATTCTACTTACCGTCAAGAAACTTCTTTAGTGGGAGAGAATAAGATTTCCCAAAAAAATTATATTCCAAGTAAAGTTATAGCAAAACAAAGAGATTACTTTCATCCTCGTATATTTTACATTTTTGCTCGTAAAAATGTCGAGTTAGCTGACGCAGATAAAGCAGTAAACGGTGTAGCTCGTGACTATCATTTGGTGACTTATACAGAGGTTCAACATAAAGGCAAGGTTACTCAAAAGTTTGTCGATGAACAAGGTGCTGAGATTCGACCGTCTGTTACAAGTGAGGTAAAAGCAGTAGGGGAGCAAATTACATTAACTCATCCTACGGATATTGACTTTGAGAACAAGCGTTATACCTTTAAAGACCAAGACAAACAAGATCTTACAGAGATTGTAAAAGGTGAAACTATTATAACTTATGTTTATAAACAAAAGTATGAAAATAATTTATCACCTGTTGAGATTGAAACTCCTATTCCGATTGAGACTACTTATGTTGCAGACCCAACGAAGGAAGTAGGTGACAATGAGACTGTCGATAATGGAACTGCGGGTAAGGTTGTAACTTCAACACCTAAGATTGTAAATGAATTAACAGGAGAAGTTACTGATGGTCAACCTATTGAGAAACGTAGTGAAATGCAACCTAAAGTGGTTAAAGTAGGTACGAAACCAACAGTTGTAGAAAGATCCATTCCATATACAACACGTTATGTAGAAGATAGTACAAAAGATAAAGATTATCGTGAAGTAACAAGACCTGGTAAAGCTGGTAAAACTGGTAAAACAACTACTACGACAACTTATATCTTGAATCCTAATACAGGTGCATTAACACCGAACGAACCAACCACGATTACTGAAGAAGCAGTAGAAGAAGTTATTATAGTAGGTACGAAACCAAAGGTTGAGTCACCAAAGGTTGAAACGCCAAAAGTTGAAACGCCAAAAGTTGAAACACCAAAAGTTGAGTCACCAAAGGTTGAAACGCCAAAAGTTGAAACACCAAAGGTTGAGGTACCAAAGTTGAAGCACCAAAATCAAAGACACCAACTGAACAATCGACAAAAGAAACTTCACAAATTCCGACTTCTGTAGCAAGTAAGAGAGAGGAATTGCCTAATACAGGTACGGAAGATCATGCTAATCTTGTAGTCTTAGGACTTCTAGGAGTTTTGAGTGGATTTGGATTTCTTGCACACAAGAAAAAAGAAGTGTAGAAATAGTTTTTTCTAACCTATATTAGAAAAGGGCTCACATCTGTGGGCTTTTTCTCTTTGACAATCTTTTTGCTTTAATAATCTAAAAGATTAGAATTGTCAAAACAATCTGTCTAGGCTTGATTTTATCGCTTATTTACTATAAAATGAGAAGGAAAAACGTCAAACTTTTATATTGCAAATAGGAGAAAACATGACAAAAACATTAAAACGTCCTGAGGTTTTATCACCTGCAGGGACTTTAGAGAAGCTGAAAGTAGCTGTTCAATATGGTGCGGACGCAGTCTTCATCGGTGGACAGGCCTATGGTCTTCGTAGCCGTGCCGGAAACTTTACTTTCGAACAGATGGAAGAAGGCGTCCAGTTTGCGGCCAAGTATGGTGCTAAGGTTTATGTGGCTGCCAACATGGTTATGCACGAAGGAAATGAGGCTGGTGCTGGTGAGTGGTTCCGTAAACTACGTGATATCGGAATCGCGGCAGTTATAGTGTCTGACCCAGCCTTGATTATGATTGCAGCGACTGAAGCACCTGGTCTTGAAATCCACCTCTCTACCCAAGCAAGTGCCACTAACTATGAAACACTTGAGTTCTGGAAAGAACTAGGCTTAACTCGTGTTGTTTTGGCGCGTGAGGTTTCAATGGAAGAATTGGCAGAAATTCGCAAACGCACAGATGTTGAGATTGAAGCCTTTGTCCACGGAGCCATGTGTATTTCTTACTCTGGTCGTTGTACTCTTTCAAACCATATGAGTATGCGTGATGCTAACCGTGGTGGTTGCTCTCAGTCATGCCGTTGGAAGTATGATCTTTACGATATGCCATTTGGTCAAGAACGTAAGAGCTTGAAGGGTGAAATTCCTGAAGAATTTTCAATGTCAGCCGTTGACATGTCTATGATTGACCATATCCCAGATATGATTGAAAATGGTGTGGACAGTCTAAAAATCGAAGGACGTATGAAGTCTATTCACTACGTATCAACAGTAACCAACTGCTACAAGGCGGCTGTTGATGCTTATCTAGAAAGTCCAGAAAAATTTGAAGCTATCAAACAAGATTTGGTGGACGAGATGTGGAAGGTTGCTCAACGTGAATTAGCAACAGGTTTCTACTATGGTACACCATCTGAAAATGAGCAGTTGTTTGGTGCTCGTCGTAAAATTCCTGAGTATAAGTTTGTCGCTGAAGTGGTTGCTTATGATGATGCGACTCAAACGGCAACCATTCGTCAACGGAATGTCATCAACGAAGGCGATCAAGTTGAGTTTTATGGGCCAGGTTTCCGTCATTTTGAGACTTATATCGAAGATTTGCATGATGCTAAAGGAAATAAGATCGATCGCGCTCCAAATCCAATGGAACTATTGACTATCAAGGTTCCACAACCTGTTCAAGCTGGAGACATGGTTCGAGCTCTCAAAGAAGGACTCATCAATCTTTATAAAGAAGATGGCACCAGCGTCACAGTGCGTGCTTAATAAATATGTAGGGGATGAAAGCTTTCTAGTTGCTTTCCCTTTAATCCTACTTACTAAAAGAACATTAGGTTAAAGAAAATATATTAATTTCCATCCGAGATTTCATCTCGGATTTTTTCATTATTTTTCAGAAAGACCTAGATAATGGACGGATTTATTACAAGTTTTTTCCAAAGTTTTCTATATAATAAGCTAAAAAAATAGTAAAATTGTAAATAATTTTTCATTAAACGCTTTCAACGTAAGTAAAAAAAGTTGACAAATCCAATTTTTTTAGGACTAAACTAAGTAAGTAAATTTTTAATTAAAAAGGAGAATTCGTCATGAATTTAACATTTTTTTCGGTCTATGTCTTGCCTGTATGGGTGTATCTCTTGGTGAAGGTATGTTGATGAACGGTTTGTTGAAATCAGTTGCTCGCCAACCAGATATCATCTCAGAACTACGTAGTTTGATGATCCTAGGGGTTGCCTTTTATTGAAGGTACTTTCTTCGTTACTCTTGTCTTTTCATTTATCATCAAATAAAAAGAAGTATAAATTGAAAAAAAGGGAGGATTTTTAGATGGAAGAAAGTATTAATCCAACCATCAATATTGGTCCTGTTACCTTTAATTTAACCATAGTAGTTTTGACTTTGTTGACTGTAGCACTTATTTTTGGCTTTATTTATTGGGCAACTCGAAATATGACTTTGAGACCCACAGGAAAACAAAATGTATTAGAGTATTTATTTGATTTTTGTTGTTGGATTTACAAAAATCAAACCTTGGTCCAATGATAAAGGATTATTCTCTTTTATTTCTGTTTATTCCTATTTATGGCCATTGCAAATAATATTGGCTTAATGGCTAGAATTCAGACTACAGATGGTGTAAATCTTTGGACCTCACCAACAGCAAATTTGTCATTTGACTTGGTCTTGTCTTTTACAATTATCTTAATGACACACGTAGAAGGAATTCGTCGTCGTGGAATCAAAAAGTATTTAAAAGCATTTGTAACACCAGGTTTTATGACACCAATGAATCTCTTAGAAGAAGTTACCAATCTCCTTTCACTTGCATTGCGGGTCTTTGGTAATATCTTTGCAGGGGAAGTGATGGCAAGTATGTTAGTCCTACTTTCTCATCAGGCCTTCTATTGGTATCCTATTGCTTTTGGAACAAATCTAATCTGGACTGCATTTTCTGTTTTTATTTCTTGTGTACAAGCATATGTATTTACATTGTTATCTTCAATGTACCTAGGAAATAAAATTAATGATGAAGAATAGAAAGGAGTAGTTTATGAATGTAACAGTAGGTGAATTACTTGGTGATTTTATACTAATCGCTGGTTCCTTTATTCTCTTGCTAGTCTTGGTTAAGAAATACGCTTGGTCAAATTTGACTAGCATTTTCGAACAAAGAGCAGAAAAAATTGCAGCAGATATTGACGGAGCTGAACAAGCACGTCAAAAAGCAGAAGTATTGGCTCAAAAACGCGAAGATGAATTGGCTGGTAGCCGTAAAGAAGCTAAGACAATCATTGAGAATGCGAAAGAAACAGCTGAGAAAAGCAAAGCTAGTATTTTAGCAGATGCTAAGCTAGAAGCAGGACGCTTGAAAGAAAAAGCGAACCAAGAAATTGCTCAAAATAAAGCTGAAGCTTTACAAAGCGTTAAGGGTGAGGTGGCAGATTTGACAATCAGCTTGGCTGGTAAAATCATCTCACAAAACCTTGACGGTCATGCCCATAAAGAACTCATTGATCAGTATATCGATCAGTTAGGAGAAGCTTAATGGACAAGAAAACAGTAAAGGTAATTGAAAAATACAGCATGCCTTTTGTCCAATTGGTTTTAGAAAAAGGAGAAGAAGACCGTATCTTTTCAGACTTAGCTCAAATCAAGCAAGTTGCTGAAGAAACAGGCTTACCTTCTTTTTTAAAAAAAGTGGCAGTAGACGAGTCTGACAAGGAAAAAACGATTGTGTACTTCCAAGATTCAGTGTCACCTTTATTGCAAAACTTTATCCAGGTTCTTATCTACAATCACAGAGCAAATCTTTTTTATGATATTCTTGTAGATTGCTTGAACCGACTTGAAAAAGAAACAAATCGATTTGAAGTGACGATTACGTCAGCTCATCCTTTAACTGATGAACAGAAGAGTCGCTTGCTCCCTTTGATTGAGAAAAAAATGTCTCTTAAAGTAAGGAGTGTAAAAGAACAAATCGATGAAAGTCTTATTGGTGGTTTTGTCATTTTTTGCCAATCACAAGACAATTGATGTGAGTATTAAACAACAACTTAAAGTTGTTAAAGAAAATTTGAAATAGAAAGTGGTGTTCTTTTGGCAATTAACGCACAAGAAATCAGCGCTTTAATTAAGCAACAAATTGAAAATTTCAAACCCAATTTTGATGTGACTGAAACAGGTGTTGTAACCTATATCGGGGACGGTATTGCGCGTGCTCACGGTCTTGAAAAATGCCATGAGTGGAGAGTTGTTAATTTTTTTGAAAACGGCTCTTATGGGATGGCTCAAAACTTGGAGTCAACAGACGTTGGTATTATCATCCTAGGTGACTTTACAGACATCCGTGAAGGCGATACAATCCGCCGTACAGGTAAAATCATGGAAGTGCCAGTAGGTGAAAGTCTGATTGGTCGTGTTGTGGACCCACTTGGTCGTCCAGTTGACGGTCTTGGAGAAATCCACACTGACAAAACTCGTCCAGTAGAAGCGCCAGCTCCTGGTGTTATGCAACGTAAGTCTGTATCAGAACCATTGCAAACTGGTTTGAAAGCTATTGACGCCCTTGTACCGATTGGTCGTGGTCAACGTGAGTTGATTATCGGTGACCGTCAGACAGGGAAAACAACCATTGCGATTGATACAATCTTAAACCAAAAAGGTCAAGATATGATCTGTATCTATGTTGCGATTGGACAAAAAGAATCAACAGTTCGTACGCAAGTAGAAACACTACGTCAGTACGGTGCCTTGGACTACACAATCGTTGTGACAGCCTCTGCTTCACAACCATCTCCATTGCTTTTCCTAGCTCCTTATGCTGGGGTTGCCATGGCAGAAGAATTTATGTACCAAGGTAAGCATGTTTTGATCGTTTATGATGATTTATCAAAACAAGCGGTGGCTTATCGTGAACTGTCTCTCTTGCTTCGTCGTCCTCCAGGTCGTGAAGCCTTTCCAGGGGATGTTTTCTATCTTCACAGCCGTTTGCTTGAGCGCTCAGCTAAAGTTTCTGATGAACTTGGTGGTGGATCAATTACAGCCCTACCATTTATCGAGACACAAGCAGGAGATATCTCAGCCTATATCGCAACCAACGTGATTTCAATCACTGATGGACAAATCTTCCTTGGTGATGGTCTCTTCAATGCGGGTATTCGTCCAGCCATTGATGCGGGTTCATCTGTATCACGTGTTAGGTGGTTCTGCACAAATTAAAGCCATGAAAAAGGTTGCTGGTACACTTCGTATCGACCTTGCTTCATACCGTGAGTTGGAAGCCTTCACTAAGTTTGGTTCTGACTTGGACGCAGCAACACAGGCTAAGTTGAACCGTGGACGTCGTACAGTTGAAGTCTTGAAACAACCTGTTCACAAACCATTGCCTGTTGAGAAACAAGTAACCATTCTCTATGCTTTGACACATGGTTTCTTGGATACTGTTCCTGTAGATGATATTGTTCGTTTCGAGGAAGAGTTCCATGCCTTCTTTGATGCTCAACATCCAGAGATTTTGGAAACCATTCGTGATACAAAAGACTTGCCAGAAGAAGCAGTCTTGGATGCTGCGATTACAGAGTTTCTCAATCAAACCAGCTTCCAATAAGAATAGAGGTGTCAGATGGCAGTATCTCTAAATGATATTAAAACAAAAATCGCCTCAACAAAAAATACGAGTCAAATCACTAATGCCATGCAGATGGTATCAGCTGCTAAGCTAGGTCGTTCTGAAGAAGCTGCTCGCAACTTCCAAGTTTATGCTCAGAAAGTTCGTAAACTGTTGACGGATATTCTTCATGGTAATGGAGCCGGTAGTTCAACCAATCCGATGTTGATTAGCCGTCCAGTTAAGAAGACAGGCTATATCGTCATTACTTCAGACCGAGGTTTGGTTGGAGGTTATAATTCCTCTATTCTGAAAGCCGTTATGGAGTTGAAGGAGGAATACCATCCAGACGGTAAAGGTTTTGAAATCATCTGTATTGGTGGAATGGGAGCTGATTTCTTTAAAGCTCGTGGTATTCAACCACTTTATGAATTACGTGGCTTGGCAGACCAACCTAGCTTTGATGAAGTCCGTAAGATTATTTCAAAAACTGTTGAAATGTACCAAAATGAACTTTTTGATGAACTCTATGTCTGCTATAACCACCATGTCAATACGCTAACTAGTCAAATGCGTGTGGAGCAAATGCTTCCAATTGTTGACTTGGATCCAAATGAAGCAGATGATAGTTACAGCTTGACCTTTGAATTGGAAACTAGCCGAGAAGAAATTTTGGAGCAGTTGTTGCCTCAGTTTGCAGAAAGTATGATTTACGGGGCTATTATCGATGCTAAGACAGCTGAAAATGCTGCCGGTATGACCGCCATGCAAACAGCGACAGATAATGCTAAGAAAGTCATTAATGATTTGACAATTCAGTATAACCGTGCCAGACAGGCGGCGATTACACAAGAAATTACAGAAATCGTAGCAGGAGCTAGTGCCTTAGAATAGGCTCTAGTCCAGCTCGTATGAAAATGAACTTATACTCAATGAAAATCAAAGAGCAAACTAGGAAGCTAGCCGCAGGCTGTACTTGAGTACGGTAAGGCGACGCTGACGTGGTTTGAATTTGATTTGCGAAGAGTATTAGGACCTAGTTGAGCTAGGAACCGACAGTATCTTATATAGAATAGGAGAAGGAGATGAGTTCAGGTAAAATTGCTCAGGTTATCGGTCCCGTTGTAGACGTCTTGTTTGCAACAGGGGAAAAACTTCCTGAGATTAACAATGCACTTGTCGTCTACAAAAATGACGAAAGAAAAACAAAAATCGTCCTTGAAGTAGCCTTGGAGTTGGGAGATGGTATGGTTCGTACTATCGCCATGGAATCAACAGATGGTTTGACTCGTGGAATGGAAGTATTGGACACAGGTCGTCCAATCTCTGTACCAGTAGGTAAAGAAACTTTGGGACGTGTCTTCAATGTTTTGGGAGATACCATTGACTTGGAAGCTCCTTTTACAGAAAATGCAGAGCGTCAGCCAATTCATAAAAAAGCTCCAACTTTTGATGAGTTGTCTACCTCTTCTGAAATCCTTGAAACAGGGATTAAGGTTATCGACCTTCTTGCCCCTTACCTAAAAGGTGGTAAGGTTGGACTTTTCGGTGGTGCCGGGGTTGGTAAAACCGTCTTAATCCAAGAATTGATTCACAACATTGCCCAAGAACACGGTGGTATTTCAGTATTTACCGGTGTTGGGGAACGTACTCGTGAGGGTAATGACCTTTACTGGGAAATGAAAGAATCAGGCGTTATCGAGAAGACAGCCATGGTATTTGGTCAGATGAATGAGCCACCAGGAGCACGTATGCGTGTTGCCCTTACTGGTTTGACAATCGCTGAATATTTCCGTGATGTAGAAGGCCAAGACGTTCTTCTCTTTATCGATAATATCTTCCGTTTCACTCAGGCTGGTTCAGAAGTATCTGCCCTTTTGGGTCGTATGCCATCAGCCGTTGGTTACCAACCAACACTTGCTACGGAAATGGGTCAATTGCAAGAGCGTATTACATCAACTAAAAAGGGTTCTGTAACCTCTATCCAGGCTATCTATGTGCCAGCTGATGACTATACTGACCCAGCGCCAGCAACAGCCTTTGCTCACTTGGATTCAACAACAAACTTGGAACGTAAGTTGGTACAATTGGGTATCTACCCAGCCGTTGACCCACTTGCTTCAAGCTCACGTGCCTTGGCACCTGAAATCGTTGGAGAAGAGCACTATGCAGTTGCTGCTGAAGTAAAACGTGTTCTTCAACGTTACCATGAATTGCAAGATATCATTGCTATCCTTGGTATGGATGAACTTTCTGATGAAGAAAAGACCTTGGTTGCTCGTGCCCGTCGTATTCAGTTCTTCTTGTCACAAAACTTCAACGTTGCGGAACAATTTACTGGTCAGCCAGGTTCTTATGTTCCAGTTGCTGAAACTGTTCGTGGCTTTAAGGAAATACTTGATGGTAAACACGACCACTTGCCAGAAGATGCCTTCCGTGGTGTAGGTTCTATTGAAGATGTGATTGCAAAAGCTGAAAAAATGGGATTTTAAGAGGTGATCTATGGCTCAGTTAACTGTCCAGATCGTGACACCAGATGGTCTCGTCTATGATCACCATGCCAGCTTTGTATCAGTTCGAACTCTGGATGGTGAGATGGGAATCTTGCCACGACATGAAAATATGATTGCAGTTTTAGCAGTTGATGAGGTTAAGGTTAAACGTGTAGATAATGAAAATCACGTGAACTGGATTGCAGTGAAACGGAGGTGTTATCGAAGTTGCTAATGGTGTTATCACAATCGTTGCTGACTCTGCAGAACGTGCTCGTGATATCGACGTTAGTCGCGCAGAACGTGCCAAACTTCGAGCAGAGCGTGAAATTGAAGAAGCACAAGACAAACACTTGATTGACCAAGAACGTCGTGCGAAGATTGCACTGCAACGTGCCATTAACCGTATTAATGTCGGAAATAGACTATAAGAAAAAAATGAACTTGAGTTACCAAGTTCATTTTTTATGTTTTCTTAAGGGGCAAAACTGATGCAGACTGCTTCTGGGACATGGAAGTCATTAGAAAGTTCTGCTAGACGTCCAGTTTCAGAATTGCGTTTAAAGACAGTTGCATTGTCAGAGTCCTGATGGACAGCAATGACAAATTCTTGATCCGGTGTCAAATCAAAATCACGTGGAGTCTGACCATGTGTCGGAACGATTTCTAACAACTCTAAGCTACCGTCCGCAAGAATTGTATATACTGCGATAGAATCATGACCACGGTTAGAGGCGTAGAGGTATTTACCATCTTTAGAGAGACGAATAGCAGCAGTACCATTAAAGCCTTCATAACCGTCTGGTAGAGTTGAAATGACTTGCATGCGTTCAAATTCGCCAACACCATCGTAGATTAGAACTTCGATAGTGCTATTGAGTTCACAAATGAGATAAGCGATTTTATAATGGTTATGGAAAATAATATGGCGTGAGCCTGCTCCTGGCTGGCTATGATAGGTATAGAGCTTAGATAATTTTCCTTCTGAATCAAGATCGTAAGTAATTACTTGGTCAGTACCCAAGTCGCAGGTCACTAGATAGTGGTCAGGTGTTAAATCTGTATAGTGAACATGTGGAGAAGCTTGATTTTCATGTGGACCTTGGCCACTGTGTTGATCAACATCACTAAGTAGAAGACAACCATCTTCCTGACGTTTATAAACAAGGACCTGTCCCTTGTGATAGTTTGCTGCGTACACCAAATCACGCTCTTCATCAACGGCAACATAACAGTGGGGGGCTCCCTCTTCAACGACGTGATTTAATAAGGTACCATTAGTTTGATAGGCTGCAATTCCACCCTTATCGTCTTGACTACCAACAGTGTATAAATGTTGATGCTGGTCAAAGGCAAGGTAGGTTGGACTTGGCTCAGTAGCAAAAAGTTCTAGATTTGAAAGCTGACCAGTTTCTGTATCAAAGTCTGCCTTATAAATCCCTTGGGAAGTACGACGTGTATAAGTTCCAAAATAAACAGTTTCTTTCATAACTTTACCTCTATATAAAGATAAGACTATTATATCACAAAAATGGAAGTATGAAGAAATCAAGATTAGCAAGAGCTTTACCTAATTCTTTTGATGATAATATTAGAAATGTTTTCATTGATTTACTTAATAAAAGTGCTATAATAATCTTATACAAATTGCAAAGGAGTTTGTTTATGAAAAAACGTGTTTTCTTAGCAGCAGGAGTTGCTGTACTCTCGGCAGCAGTGCTAGTAGCGTGTTCATCTGGTAATGGTAATAAAGAAGCAACTAAACCAGCAACTAAACCAGTTACTTATGCCTATGTATTCTCATTAGATCCTGTTACTTTGGATTATACAGTTTCTGGTAATGTCAGCACTAAACAGATTACAGGTAATGTTATTGATGGATTATTAGAAAATGATCAATATGGGATCTGGTCCCATCAGTTGCAGAAGATTGGACTGTTTCCAAAGATGGTTTGACCTATACCTATAAAATCCGTCAGGGTGTCAAGTGGTATACCAACGAGGGAGAAGAGTATGGTGAAGTTAAGGCTCAGGATTTTGTAACTGGTCTGAAGCATGCAGCTGATAAGAAATCACAGGCTCTCTATTTGGTACAGGATTCTATCAAAGGATTGGATGACTATGTAAATGGGAAAACAACAGATTTCTCAACCGTAGGCGTGAAAGCAACAGATGATTATACTGTTGTTTATACTTTGAACCATCCAGAATCTTTCTGGAATTCAAAAACAACAATGGGAGTCCTTGCTCCCGTGAGTGGAGATTTTTTGGCATCTAAAGGAGATGATTTTGGTAAGGCCACTGATGTAACGAGTATACTATACAATGGGGCATATCTTCTTAAGGGGCTTACTTCGAAATCTTCTATCGAAATGACCAAAAACCAAAATTACTGGGATAAGCAAAATGTCTTTATTGATGATATCAAGTTATCATTCTTTGATGGTCAAGATGCAGACTCTCTAGGACGTGGTTTTGATGAGGGACATTATCCAGCTGCTCCACTCTTTAAAAACTCTGCCAACTATGAACGTCTAAAAGAAAAATACAAGGATAATATTGTATATGGTCAACAAAGAGGTGGCGTCTTCTATATGTCTACTAATATTGATCGTGTGTCATACAATCATACTGCTAAAACAAGTGATGCAGAAAAATCCTCTACTAAGAAAGCACTTTTAAACAAAGATTTCCGTCAAGCCTTGGCATTTGCAGCAGATCGTAAAGCAGCTGTTTCTCAGGTGTTTGGAGATGAAGTGGCACCACGTAAATTACGTACAAGTTTCACTCCTCCAACATTTGTACAAGTTGGAGACCAATCGTTTGGTCAAGTAACTAAGATAGAATTGGATAAATTGGATAATGTCTGGAAAGATATCAGTCTTGATGATGCGCAAGATTCGCTTCATAACGTAGACAAGGCTAAAGCTAAGTTTGAATCTGCTAAGAAAACTCTTAAAGCTGATGGAGTACAGTTCCCAATTCATTTAGATCTTCCAGTTTCATCGACTCAGACAGATTTTATCCATCAAGCTCAGTCTTATAAACAATCCATTGAAGAAGCCTTGGGCTCTGAAAATGTAGTTGTTGACATTCAACAGGTTTCTGATGATGAATTGGGAAACATGACTGTTCTAGCAACATCAAATAATAATGTTGATTGGGACATTAATGTTAATAGTGGTTGGAGTCCGGATTATGCAGATCCATCAACTTATCTAGATGTATTTGATCCAACTTCAGGTCCAAGTCTCCTCGGCTCTCTTGGTGTAGCACCAGGAACAGACAATCCAGCCATTAAAACAGTTGGATTGGATAAATACAAAGGATTGATTGATGATGCAAATAGTGAAAAAACAGATCTGCAAAAACGTTATTCTAAATATGCTAAGGCGCAAGCTTGGTTAACAGATAGTGCTCTAGTTATTCCTGTACACTCAGACGGTGCCCAAATGTTAGTAACGAAGAAAGTATTAGGTAGTGGTGCTGATGGTTGGATTGGTGACAAAACAGGAGATAGCAGTTATAAATATCTTAAACTCCAAGATAAGATTGTCACTTCCAAAGAAATGGATGAGTTCCGCAAGAAATTTGCTGATGAAAAAGCCAAATCCAATGCTGATTATCAGAAGAACTTAGACCGTCATATTCAAGACTAATCGAATCTCCTCTTTTGAGGAGATTTTTTATGTCGCGGTCTCCATGTAAGCACTTTAAAAAAGAGTTATTTTGATTTAAAAATGGTATAATGAGAGAACAATAGAAAGGAAGTATTTATGGAGCAAAAAGAGAAACATTTTAGCTTATCTTGGTTTTTCAAGTGGTTTTTAGATAACAAGGCAATTACGGTATTTTTGGTAACCTTATTAATGGGACTGAATCTTTTTATTTTAAGTAAGATTAGTTTTCTATTTTCACCTGTTTTAGACTTTTTGGCAGTCGTGATGTTGCCAGTCATTTTATCTGGTTTACTATACTATTTATTGAATCCTATTGTTGATTGGATGGAGAAACATAAAATCAATCGTGTCATAGCGATTAGTATTGTCTTTGTCATCATCGCTCTCTTTATCATTTGGGGTTTGGCAGTAGCTATTCCAAATCTGCAACGTCAGGTTTTAAGTTTTTGCAAGGAATGTTCCAGTCTACCCTAGAAGATGCTGATCAGGGTTATTGATGACCTGGTAACCAAGCGTTTACCAGATGATTTCAGACCTCAGTTAGAACAAGTTTTGACAAACTTCTCAAGTCAGGCTACAGTTTGGGCAAGTAAGGTTTCGTCTCAAGCAGTCAACTGGGTGAGCGCCTTTATTAGCGGGGACTTCTCAAGTGATTGTTGCCTTGATTATCGTTCCGTTTCATGCTCTTTTATCTCTTACGTGATGGGAAAAGGCCTACGTCACTATTTGACCCAATTCATGCCAACGAAATTGAAAGAACCTGTTGGACAAGTTTTATCAGATGTGAACCAGCAGTTGTCCAATTATGTTAGAGGGCAAGTAACAGTGGCTATTATTGTAGCGGTAATGTTTATGATTTTCTTTCAAGATTATTGGTCTACGCTATGCAGTTACGTTGGGGAGTTACTGCTGGTATTTTTAAATCTGGTTCCTTATTTAGGCAGCTTCTAGCCATGCTTCCTGCCCTAGTATTGGGCTTGATTGCTGGGACCAGTCATGCTTTTTGAAAGTAGTAATTGTCTTTATCGTAGAACAAACTATTGAAGGTCGTTTTGTCTCTCCATTGATTTTTGGGAAGTCAATTAAACATCCATCCCATTAATGTTCTCTTTGTTTTGTTAACTTCAGGATCCATGTTTGGTATCTGGGGAGTCTTGCTCGGTATTCCAGTTTATGCCTCTGCTAAGGTTGTCATTTCAGCGATTTTTGAATGGTATAAGGTAGTCAGTGGCCTATATGAACTAGAAGGAGAGGAAGCTAAGAGTGAACAATAGTCAACAGATGTTACAGGCTTTGGAGGAGCAAGATTTAACCAAGGCTGAGCACTATTTCGTCAAAGCTTTAGAAAATGATCCAAGTGACCTTCTGTATGAGTTAGCCACTTATTTAGAAGGGATTGGTTTTTATCCTCAGGCCAAGGAAATTTACCTGAAAATTGTAGAGGATTTTCCAGAGGTTAATCTTAATCTAGCGGCTATTGCTAGCGAGGATGGTCAAATTGAAGAAGCCTTTGCCTATCTTGAAGAAATCCAAGCTGACAGTGACTGGTATGTGTCGGCTTTGGCTCTGAAAGCGGACCTTTACCAGCTGGAAGGTTTGACAGATGTGGCGCGTGAGAAATTATTGGAGGCCTTGACTTACTCAGAAGATCCTCTCTTGATATTGGGATTAGCAGAGTTGGATAGTGAGTTGGAAAATTATCAAGAGGCCATTCAAGGATATGCCCAGTTAGATAATCGTACTATTTATGAGCAAACAGGCATTTCTACCTATCAACGAATTGGCTTTGCCTATGCACAGTTAGGGAAATTTGAAACGGCTACAGAGTTTTTAGAAAAAGCCCTGGAGTTAGAATACGATGACCTAACAGCTTTTGAGTTAGCCAGTCTTTACTTTGATCAAGAAGAATACCAAAAAGCTGTCCTCTACTTTAAGCAGCTTGATACCATTTCACCTGACTTTGAAGGCTATGAGTATGGTTATAGTCAGGCATTGCATAAGGAACATCAGGTTCAAGAAGCCCTGCGTATCGCTAAGCAAGGCTTGGAGAAAAATCCTTTTGAAACAAGACTCTTGTTAGCAGCTTCACAATTTTCTTATGAATTACATGATGCCAGTGGTGCAGAAAACTACCTCCTTACTGCAAAAGAAGACGCTGAGGATACGGAAGAAATTTTACTCCGTCTAGCAACTATTTATCTAGAACAGGAGCGCTATGAGGATATTCTGGACTTACAAAATGATGAGCCAGAGAATCTTTTGACCAAGTGGATGATTGCTCGTTCTTATCAAGAAATGGACGATTTGGATTCTGCCTATGAGCATTACCAAGAGTTGGCAGGAGATTTGAAAGACAATCCAGAGTTTCTAGAACACTATATCTATCTCTTGCGTGAACTGGGCTACTTTGAGGAAGCAAAGTCAATGCTCAAACTTACTTAAAACTAGTTCCAGATGATGTGCAAATGCAAGAACTATTTGAGAGATTGTAAGAATATATTTTTAAAAACTGTATCTAATCATTTTTGATAGATATAGTTTTTCTTTTTCAAAGAGAATTTTTTTACAAAAATTCTTGGTTATTTTGTTTATTTATGCTATAATAGGAACAATTATTTTTAGGAGGTGCAGTATGTCTTATTTGTTTGAGATATTACCAAGTTTATTGAGCGGTGCAAGCATGACTTTGCAGGTTTTTGCACTGGTCTTGATTTTTTCTATTCCCTTGGGAGTTTTGATTGCCTTTGCCTTGCAAGTCCATTGGAAGCCCCTCCATCATCTGATTAATATTTATATTTGGATTATGCGGGGAACACCCTTGCTCTTGCAATTAATCTTTATCTATTATGTGCTTCCAAGTATTGGGATTCGTTTGGACCGTCTTCCTGCGGCTATCATTGCCTTTGTTCTCAATTATGCGGCTTATTTTGCTGAAATCTTCCGTGGAGGGATTGATACCATTCCTAACGGTCAATATGAGGCTGCTAAGGTCTTGAAGTTCAGTCCTTTTGCCACAGTACGCTATATTATCTTGCCCCAAGTGACCAAGATTGTTCTTCCGAGTGTCTTTAATGAAGTCATGAGTTTGGTCAAGGATACCTCTCTGGTCTATGCTCTGGGTATTTCTGACCTTATCTTGGCTAGTCGCACAGCTGCAAACCGTGATGCTAGTCTGGTTCCAATGTTTTTGGCAGGAGCCATTTACTTGATTTTGATTGGTATTGTGACCATTCTTGCCAAAAAAGTTGAGAAGAAGTACAGTTACTATAGATAGGAGGCTGCCATGTTAGAATTACGAAATATCAATAAATGCTTTGGTGAAAAGCAAATTTTATCTAATTTCAGTCTAAAAATTCCTGAAAAGCAAATCCTGGCTATCGTAGGACCTTCTGGTGGAGGTAAGACAACCCTCTTACGTATGCTTGCAGGTCTGGAAACCATTGATTCAGGCCAAATCTTTTATAATGGAGAACCTTTAGAACTGGATGAACTGGAGAAGCGGAATCTACTGGGATTTGTATTTCAAGATTTTCAACTGTTCTCTCATTTATCCGTTCTAGACAATTTGACCTTATCTCCTGTAAAAACCATGGGAATGAAGCAGGATGAGGCTGAGCAGAAGGCGCGAGGTCTTTGGAACAATTAGGACTGGCAGGACATGCAGATGCCTATCCATTTTCACTATCAGGTGGACAAAAGCAGCGGGTGGCCTTGGCGCGTGCTATGATGATTGACCCAGAAATCATTGGCTACGATGAACCAACTTCGGCCCTAGATCCAGAATTACGCTTGGAAGTGGAAAAACTGATCTTGCAAAATAGGGAACTTGGTATGACGCAGATTGTGGTTACCCACGATTTACAGTTCGCTGAAAATATTGCAGATCAGATTCTCAAGGTTGAGCCCAAGTAGGAGGTGCCGATGAATAATAAGAAAATTGCTTTAGTATTTGTTTCTTTCCTTACCCTCTTTTTAACAGCTTGTACTCAGAAGGCTAGTAATCCAAAGCAGGATAACTGGGATAAATATCAAGAGCAGGGGAGTATAACCATTGGTTTTGATAATACCTTCGTACCTATGGGATTTGAAGAAAAGAATGGCCAATATACAGGCTTTGATATTGACTTAGCACAAGCAGTTTCTGAAAAATTAGGCGTCAAGGTGCAATTTCAACCAATCGACTGGGATATGAAAGAGACGGAACTGCAAAATGGAACCATAGACGCCATCTGGAACGGCTATTCTGCCACTGATGAACGTCGAGAGAAGGTTGCCTTTAGCATTCCATATATGGAAAATCAGCAAGTTCTGGTTGCGAAGAAAAGCCAGCAGATTCGTTCAATAGAGGATATGAAGGATAAAACCTTGGGAGCCCAAGCCGGTTCCTCTGGTTATTTAGACTTTGAAGCCCAGCCAGATTTACTGAAAAGTCGTGTCAAAGACCAGAAGGCTAATCAGTACCAGAGTTTCAATGAAGCCTTGATTGACTTAAAAAATGACCGTATTGATGCCTTGTTGATTGACCGGGTTTATGCTAATTACTATCTCCAGTCTGAAGGTATATTAAATGATTACAATGTTTTTTCAGCAGGATTTGAAAGTGAATCTTTTGCGGTCGGAGTTAGACCTGCTGACAAAAGATTACTACAAGCTTTAAACCAAGCCTTTATCGCACTACACCAAGAAGGAAAGTTCCAAGAGATTAGCCAAAAATGGTTTGGTGCTGACGTGGCAACAAAAGAAGTGAAAAGTAGAGATTGAGTGTTTCCTCAATCTCTTTTTGCATCAAAAAATCCCCTGACAAGAGCCAGAGGATAAGAGGTTATTTCATTGTTGGGAAGAGCAATACATCACGGATAGTGGTTGTATCAGTGAGGAGCATGCAGAGACGGTCGATACCGATTCCCAAACCACCTGTTGGTGGCATACCGTATTCAAGGGCCTCAATGTAGTCGTAGTCGATGCCTGTCGCTTCATCGTCACCAAGTTCTTTGGCTTTTGCTTGGGCTTCAAAACGGCTAAGTTGGTCGATTGGGTCGTTCAACTCAGTAAAGGCATTACCGTACTCCTTAGTCATGATAAAGAGTTCGAAACGGTCAGTAAAGCGTTCGTCTTCAGGATTTCTTAGCTAGTGGAGATACAGCTACTGGATGTCCATAGACAAAGGTAGGTTGGATTAAGGTTTCTTCAACAAACTCTTCAAAGAAGGCATTGATGATGTGGCCAACTTCAGTGTAGTGTTTCTCAACTGGAACTTTCTTCTCAGCAGCGATAGCTTTGGCTTCCTCGAAAGTCATGTCTTGCCAGAAATCGACACCAGTAATTTCTTTGATAGCATCCACCATGTGAACACGTTTAAATGGTTCGTTAATCTTGATTTCAGTACCTTGATAGTTAACTGGACCATCACCCTTAACAGCTTTAGCAGCATGTTGGATAATGCCTTCCGTCAAGTCCATGATGTCTTGGAAGTCTGCATAAGCTTGGTAGACTTCGATAGAAGTAAATTCAGGGTTATGAGTAGCATCCATTCCTTCGTTACGGAAGATACGGCCAATTTCATAAACGCGTTCCATACCACCTACGATTAGGCGTTTCAAGTGAAGCTCAGTCGCGATACGAAGCACCATGTCAATGTTTTGGGCATTGTGGTGGGTGATAAATGGACGGGCAGCAGCACCACCAGCTTCATTGTGAAGAACAGGTGTTTCCACTTCAAGGAAACCTTTTTGGTCAAGGTAACGACGGATTTCAGAAATGATTTTTGAACGAGTGACAAAGCGTTCAAAGCTTTCACGGTTAGAAATCAAGTCAAGGTAACGTTTACGGTAAATTGTTTCAACGTCTGTCAAACCGTGGAATTTCTCTGGTAGAGGACGAAGGGCCTTAGACAAGTGTGTAATGTGAGTCGCCTTGATAGAGAGTTCTCCCATATCAGTACGCATCACTTCGCCTTCGACACCAAGGAAGTCACCAAGGTCTGCTTTTTTGAAGATTTCGTAGTTTTCTTCACCGACAGCATCCTTACGAACGTAGATCTGGATTTGACCTTCGCGGTCTTGAAGGTGGGCAAAACCTACTTTACCTTTACCACGTTTAGTTACCAAGCGTCCTGCGATAGTTGCTGTTTCATTTTTATCATGTAATTGTTCTTTATCGAGGTCAGCAAATTTATCTTTTAATTCTTGTGAATTTGCAGTGCGTTCAAAGCGTTTTCCGAAAGGATCAATTCCTTGTTCACGGAGCGCAGCCATTTTTTCACGGCGAACGATCTGCTGGTCATTTAGTTCTTCCATATGTTCTGTAGACATGGGATCCTCCTAGTTTTACTCAAAATTGAATACGATGAGTCATTTTTTGCGATACTCCCATTTTATCATAAATAGCCAAGAAATTCACGGATAATCTTTCAAAACTAAAAAGAACTTGACGCTAAAATCAAGTTCTGTTATTGATAGGAAGTATTATTCCACGTATCAAGAGTGAATGTTTCAAAATCATGGGTTTCTAGAATGGTTAGGCTGGCATTTGCTAGACCGCCATCTTTACGAAGAAGAGGTTCTTTATAACCTAGAAGAGTACGAAGACTGGCAGTAAGATTGGCGCCGTGACCGACAATTAGAATACGCTCAGCTGGACTATCTTTTAATGATTTGATAAATTGGATGGTCCGTTGTGTTGTGCTATAGAGGGATTCGGCTCCAAACATTTGAGTGTCAAATTGAGCAAGATTAGATCGGAAAGCTTTTGATTTGTTGTGGGTAAATAGATTCCAAGGTTGCAATTTTTCAAACCTTCTAACTTCCCAAGTTGCCATTCACGGAGATTAGGGACACTTTCTAAAAGACAGGGGGTCTGGAGTTGACTTTGGATAATTTCAGCAGATTTGACCGCTCGAGGTAAATCACTTGAATAAATCTGATCAAAAGGAATATCCTTGAGATATTGGCCAAGTTGTTTTAGGGTTTCAATGGATTCAGGAAGAAGGGGAGAATCTCCACTAGCACCTTGAAAACGACCTTCTTGGTTCCAGACGGTACGACCGTGGCGGACAAAGTAGAGTTTCATTACTTGCTGTCCTCCAAGATATCTGCAAAGTCAGCTTTTACAAAGCTAGCCAAGTCTTGGGGAGCAACGATAATGCTGTGACCAACTTCCCCAGCAGAGACAATCATTTGATCCAAGTCTAGAGCAATTTTATCGATAAAAATGGGATAATTGTGTTTCTGACGAATTCCGACAGGATTATTAGCTCCATGAATGTAACCAGTTGTTTTTTCCAAGTCTTTTTGTGGAATCATGCTCACTTTTTTATTGCCAGAAATTTTGGCTAGTTTCTTTTCAGACAAGTGTTGAGTGATAGGGACAATTCCTATAATCGGTCCTGTTTTATCTCCCAAAAGCGCCAAGGTTTTGAAAATCTGATCTCGTTCATAACCTTGAGGCAGCTCTCCTTCCAGGGCATTGATTTGAATCCCCTGATGTGGGATACCTGCTTTAGATAGGATTTGTTCCACCAATGTTTTTTTGATTTTAACTTTTTTTGCCATTATTTATACTTATCCTCCAATTGGCTCATCCAAATACCAAGCCAGATTCCCAGTGCAAAGAAGAAGGCGATGATGACATACCCAACAAGAGAAATACTAGTGTATTGGATACTTTCAGCGTTTCCTGCATTTGGAATCAAAATCAAAAGGGTACTTGATAAGACGATTCCGATGATGAAATGATAGACGCGTGAGTGGTAGTTGTTTAAGGCATAATCCATCAATTTTGAAAAAATAATGAGAGTTCCACCTGCCCCGATTCCAATCGGGAAGAAGGTTTCCAAGAGGTCAAAGGTTTTAAAACCAGTCAACATAGGAGCATAGAGACCCAAAATCAAAAGTAGATTTGATGGACTGAGTCCAGGAACTAATACGCCAAGAGCCAGCAGTGCACCAGCTAGGACGAAATTAAGAAAGCTGGTACTTAAGGTTCCAACGACAAAATTTAAGGCATAGAGTCCTAATCCAGAAATGATAAAGGTTGCCCAGAACCAAGCTAAATCAATCTTGTCTCGGTCAGATTCTCGAGTTGATTCTTTTAGTAGGCTAGGAACAGTACCAATGATGGCACCCGCAAAGCTCCATAAGACAAAGACCTGATAATTTTCAAGCAGGTATTCAATCGGGTAAGAAAATAAGCCGATTCCCAGAAGTATACCGATGGCAACTGGAATAAAGTATAAAACATTTTCTTTAAAGTCTTTAAAGGGATGGGCTAGAAAGCCAATCATCCGTTCATAAATTCCTAAGATTGCTGCTAGAACTCCTCCGGAAATTCCCGGTAAGATAAATCCAAGAGCAATCACAATCCCTTTAATAAGGCGTGCTAACCATGAGAGCATATGTTTCCTCCAACTATTTCTATTTCAAAAAATCCTTACTATATTGTATCATAATCAAACACAAAAAGAAAAAGCAAATGATAAACAAATGCTTTTAAGGTTTTAAAAAGAGTTTTCTAAAGGTTTCTTCTTTGTTTTTTAAGGAAGAAATGACGTTGATATCCAAATCATGGTCAAAACCAGCAATTTTTCCTTTAGAAGTGTACTGGTGGATGTCGTAATCTAAATCAGTTTTAGGAGTTGCCTCGTAAAAACCTGAGTCAGAACCATAGGAAGGAATCCAAACAGACGTAAACTTGTCTGTATCAATACTGTGTTCTTCCATGAAGTAGACCCCAACGTAGATTCCGATGTTTTTAGCACCTAGTGATTCTAGTTTCGCACGAAAGGCTTCAACACCTTCGTTCATATTGGACATGGTTTTATCTTCCACATCTAGCCAATAGTAGCTAGGGCTGTATGGCGATGAAGCGTTATAAAAAACTTCAGCGGCCTTTTCCATTTCTTGGACACTTTTTCCAGCTACAAAGGCATAGACACCAACTGGGACATTTCGTTTTTGAAACTCAGTGATATGGGTTTTAAAGGCCTTATCAACACCATTAACATAGGAAGCATCGTTCTCTTTGGATGTTTGAGCACCACTATGGACACGAACAATAGCTCCAGAAATGTTTTGGGAGAGAGTATCGTAATTAATTTCCTCAGGACGCTGCCAACCAGAAACATCAATTACCGGTTTATCTATATTGTGTAGCGCTTGTGTCTCTACTTGCGCGATATTTGACTTTGTTTTTACAGGATGGTCCTCAAAACGAGGGCGATTCAGGATTAAAATGAAAATCATAATCCCAAAAAAACCAAATAAAATAAGCGGATTAATTTTCTTTCTCATATCTCATAATTTTACCTTAAAAATGAAAAAAAATCAAAAAAAATACTCAAAAAATGGGTTAAGGAAAGGACTTTGGAGCATTTTTCCATTCAAGGGCGCGGAATGATTTGAAATATGGTATAATAAAAGGGAATTTCTAGAGAAAAGAGAAGATTATGTCAAATTATGCCATTATTTTAGCAGCGGGTAAAGGGACTCGCATGAAATCTGATTTGCCAAAAGTTTTGCACAAGGTTGCGGGTATTTCAATGCTGGAACATGTTTTCCGTAGTGTGGGAGCTATCCAACCTGAAAAGACAGTAACAGTTGTCGGACACAAGGCAGAATTGGTTGAAGAGGTCTTGGCTGGACAGACAGAATTTGTGACTCAATCTGAACAGTTAGGAACTGGTCATGCAGTTATGATGACTGAGCCTATCTTAGAAGGTTTGTCAGGTCACACCTTGGTCATTGCAGGAGATACTCCTTTAATCACAGGTGCAAGCTTGAAAAACTTGATTGATTTCCATATCAACCATAAAAATGTGGCGACTATCTTGACTGCTGAAACAGATAATCCTTTTGGCTATGGACGAATTGTTCGTAATGATAATGCTGAAGTTCTTCGCATTGTTGAGCAGAAGGATGCTACAGATTTTGAAAAACAAATCAAGGAAATCAACACAGGAACTTACGTTTTTGACAACGAGCGTTTGTTTGAGGCTTTGAAAAATATCAATACCAACAATGCTCAAGGTGAATACTATATTACAGATGTCATTGGCATTTTCCGTGAATCTGGTGAAAAAGTTGGTGCTTATACTTTGAAAGATTTTGATGAGAGTCTTGGGGTAAATGACCGTGTGGCTCTTGCGACAGCTGAGTCAGTCATGCGTCGTCGCATCAATCACCAGCACATGGTCAATGGTGTTAGCTTTGTTAATCCAGAAGCAACTTATATCGATATTAATGTTGAGATTGCTCCTGAAGTTCAAATCGAAGCCAATGTTACCTTGAAAGGTCAAACGAAAATTGGTGCTGAGACTCTTTTGACAAATGGTACATATGTAGTGGACAGCACTATTGGAGCAGGAGCTGTCATTACCAATTCTATGATTGAGGAAAGTAGTGTTGCTGACGGAGTGACAGTCGGTCCGTATGCCCACATTCGTCCAGGTTCAAGTCTGGGTGCACAAGTCCATATTGGAAACTTTGTTGAGGTGAAAGGCTCTTCTATCGGCGAGAATACCAAGGCTGGACATTTGACTTATATCGGCAACTGTGAAGTGGGTAGCAAGGTTAATTTTGGTGCAGGAACTATTACAGTTAACTATGATGGTAAAAACAAATACAAGACAGTCATCGGTAACAATGTCTTTGTTGGTTCAAATTCAACCATTATTGCACCAGTAGAACTTGGTGACAATTCCCTCGTTGGTGCTGGTTCAACTATTACTAAAGATGTTCCAGCAGATGCGATTGCGATTGGTCGTGGTCGTCAGGTCAATAAAGATGAATATGCAACTCGCCTTCCTCATCATCTAAGAATCAGTAGGAGTCTGTCATGGAATTTGAAGAAAAAACGCTTAGCCGAAAAGAAATCTATCAAGGACCAATATTTAAACTGGTCCAAGATCAGGTTGAATTACCAGAAGGCAAGGGAACTGCCCAACGTGATTTGATTTTCCATAATGGAGCTGTCTGTGTTTTAGCCGTAACGGATGAACAAAAACTCATCTTGGTCAAGCAGTACCGTAAAGCCATCGAGGCTGTCTCTTACGAAATTCCAGCCGGAAAGTTGGAAATAGGAGAAAATACAGACCCTGTTGCTGCTGCCCTTCGTGAATTAGAGGAAGAAACAGCCTATACAGGGAAGTTAGAACTCTTGTATGACTTTTATTCAGCCATTGGCTTTTGTAATGAAAAACTAAAACTATACCTAGCAAGCGATTTGACAAAAGTTGAAAACCCGCGTCCGCAGGATGAAGACGAAACCTTGGGAAGTCCTTGAAGTGAGCCTAGAAGAATCCAAGGAATTAATCCAATCAGGTCATATCTGTGACGCCAAGACAATTATGGCTGTTCAATACTGGGAATTGCACAAAAAATAGAGGAGGTCAGTATGGGTAAACCTTTATTAACGGATGAAATGATTGAAAGAGCTAATAGAGGCGAAAAAATTTCAGGTCCTCCTTTGCTAGATGATGAGGAGACAAAGATTTTACCAACCTCATCTTCCCGTTTTGGTTATGCCAATCCTAAGGAACATGGTTTTAGCCAGGAAACCTTGAAGATTCAGGTTGAACCGTCTATTCATAAAAGCCGTCGCATTGAAAATACTAAGAGAAATGTCTTCAATTCTAAGTTAAATAAAATCTTATTTGCAGTCATCTTTCTCTTGATTTTGCTTGTCTTAGCAATGAAACTTTTGTAATAGAAAAGGAATTGAAATGAAAATAGGAATTATTGCGGCTATGCCAGAAGAACTGGCTTATCTGGTCCAGTATCTAGAAAATACCCAGGAGCAAATTGTTTTAGGCAATACCTATCACACAGGAACCATTGCTTCTCATGAAGTCGTTCTTGTAGAAAGTGGAATTGGTAAGGTGATGTCTGCTATGAGTGTAGCTATTTTTAGCTGATCATTTTCAAGTGGATGCTGTGATTAATACAGGGATCAGCTGGGGCAGTAGCAGAGGGTATTGCTGTTGGGGATGTTGTGATTGCAGACAAATTAGCTTATCATGACGTGGATGTCACAGCTTTTGGCTATGCTTATGGACAAATGGCGCAACAACCGCTTTATTTCAAATCAGATAAAAACTTTGTTGCCAAAATCCAAGAGAGTTTATCTCAATTGGACCAAAAATGGCATCTTGGTTTGATTGCTACAGGAGATAGTTTTGTTGCAGGAAATGACAAGATAGAAGCGATTAAGTCCCATTTCCCAGATGTTTTAGCCGTGGAGATGGAGGGGGCAGCTATTGCTCAGGCAGCGCGTGCCCTTAATCTTCCAGTTTTAGTCATCCGAGCTATGAGTGATAATGCCAACCATGAAGCAAACATCTCTTTTGATGAGTTTATTATCGAAGCTGGACGTCGCTCTGCCCAAGTCTTGTTAGCCTTTTTGAAGGCTTTAGATTAAGCGGAAATTTGACAGTTTTTCTAGCTTATGATAAGATTTAAGTAAAGAAAAGCTAGAAAACGTTTCAGAGGATATTATGAGTATTGAAATGACCGTCAGTGAGATTGCAGAGGTCTTAGGATTGTCTCGCCAAGCAATCAATAACCGTGTCAAAGAATTACCAGAAGAAGACACAGATAAAAATGACAAAGGGGTAACAGTCGTTACCAGAAGTGGCTTGATTAAGCTAGAAGAAATCTATAAAAAAACGATTTTTGAAGATGAGCCTGTCAGTGAAGATGTCAAGCAACGTGAACTGATGGAGATTCTGGTTGATGAGAAGAATGCAGAAATTCTTCGTCTTTATGAACAATTAAAAGCCAAGGATCGTCAGTTATCAGAAAAAGACGAGCAGATGCGTATCAAAGACCGTCAGATTGCTGAGAAAGACAAACAACTCGATCAGCAGCAACAATTGACCCTTCAAGCCATGAAGGATCAAGAAAATCTTAAGCTAGAGCTGGACCAAGCAAAAGAAGAAGTCCAATCCACTAAGAAAGGCTTTTTTGCTCGTTTATTTGGAGGATAATCAAGGAGCTGTTTAGGTTAAATGCTAACCTGATGGCTTCTTTTGTTTCTAAATAGTATAGTTGCTCAAGTAATACTCAATGAAAATCAAAGAGCAAACTAGGAAACTAGCCGTAGGCTGTACTTGAGTACGGCAAGGCGACGTTGATGTGGTTTAAATTAGTATAAAATAACAGTATAGGAGAGGTATAGAATGGAACGATTAGAAGATTACATTGCTTTCGATTTAGAATTTAATCAGCATGAAGGGCAAACACACTTGATTCAAGTATCGGCAGTGCGTTTTAGAGATGGTCAGGAAATCGATGCCTATGATTCCTATGTCCATACTAGTGTGCCTCTAAAGAGTTTTATCAATGGTTTGACTGGGATTACAGCTGAGACCTTAAAAGATGCTCCTCCAGTGGAGAAAGTCATAAAAGAATTCCAAGATTTTGTGGGTTCTTTACCCATGGTAGGCTACAATGCTGCTAAAAGTGATCTGCCTATTTTAGCGGAGCATGGTTTAGACTACAGCCTGCAGTACAAGGTGGATTTGTATGATGAAGCTTTTGAACGTCGGAGTTCGGATTTACACGGTATTGCCAATCTCAAATTGCAAACCGTTGCCTCGTTTCTTGGATTTCAAGGTCAGTCTCATAATAGCTTAGAGGATGCACGGATGACAGCGCGTGTTTACGAGTCCTTTCTAGAGTCAGACCAAGCTAGAGAATTGTTAGGTACAGAAAGTAGCCTCTCGAATAATCCTTTTGGAGGCTTGGACTTGTCTCAATTATTTGATTAGGAGTGCCTATGAAACCTGAAAAACCTAAAGATCTAGGTTTTAAGCAGATATACTTTAATCTAGATAAAATACTCTTTCTCTTTTTCTTGACTTTCATGATGATTGAGTTTGTCTGGTTACCGTCAAATTCTTGGATTGCTGGACTTTTGCTCCGTCAGACAGGTTATCTCTTTTTATCTTACAACAATATTTTTGCCATTATAAAGGGTTCGCCATTTGTTAGTCTTGCTTTATTTATTCTGGTAATCGTTAATTTACTGATCGCCTATTACCAGATAGGACTTCTCTTTATCGGTGCCCGGCACCTACTCTATCATGAAAAGAGAACTTTGCTGGAGTACAGTCGTAAGGTCTTTCGCCAAAGTTTCTTGTTTATGAAGCAAGTGACACTTTCCAAGATAGCCTTTATCTTCTTTTATGTCATGATGCTCTTTCCATTGATTCGAAAGATTTTAAAGATTTACTACCTCAATAAAATCGTCATTCCGGACTTTATCGTTGATTATGTGGAAGACAAGTATTGGCTAGTAGGTATAGTGGTTACTATTCTGGCTTTACTTCTATTTTACATTTCAGTGCGTTTCATGTTTGCCCTACCTCAGCTTTTATTTGAGAAGAAAACAGTCAAAGAAGCAGTCAGATACAGTCTAGAAAAGACAAGAAAGCACTCCTGGTTTTATATTTGGAACTTGCTTTGGATTGTCGTCAAAACCTACCTATTTTTCATTCTTTTATTGATTCCAATCTTGGCAAGTCAGGTACTAATGGATGGTTTGACCCATAAGGAATCTCTTGTGCTGGGAATTATCAACTTTGTTTTAATCAAGAATTTCCACTATATGGCCTGACTTACTTTCTCATTAAGTTTGTTTCCTTCTTAACAGGAGAAGAACTAGAAATCACACCAAGGAGAAAGAAAGACCACTGGATGAGATGGGGAGTGATGGGCTGTGCTTGTATCTTTTTCGCTCTTGAGGGTTATGTTTATTTAGAAGCTCCGGTTGCTAATAAACCTTTGATTATCTCTCACAGGGGAGTATCTAATAAGAATGGTGTCCAAAATACTGTCCAATCTCTAGAAAAGACGGCTCAGTTATCTCCAGATTTCGTTGAGACAGATGTTCAGGAAACAAAAGATGGCCAGTTTGTCATGATGCATGATGCTAATATCAAGAATCTGACAGGAGTTAATGCCAATCCACAGGATCTAACTTTGAAAGAATTAACCAAACTTGATATTTCAGAAAATGGTTATCATAGCAAGGTGTCCAGTTTTGATGACTATCTCAATAAAGCCAATGAATTACATCAAAAACTTCTTATTGAGATTAAAACCAGTCGAAAAGATAGCTCAGATATGATGAAACGCTTTATGGAAAAATATGGAACGGTTCTTAAGCAGAATGGTCACCAGATGCAGTCCTTAGACTACCATGTGATTGACCAAGTGTTAGTCTACGATTCACAAATTCCAGTCTATTTCATCCTACCTTATAATAGTATTTTTCCAAGAACCAAGGCTACAGGTTATACCATGGAGTATTCAACTTTAGATGAAAATTTTGTCAACAAACTTTGGAATACCGATCAGAAATTGTACGTGTGGACCATCAATAGTTCAGAGTCCTTTGATAAATCTGTTCATTTGGGTGCAGACGGCATGATAACGGATGACTTGGAAATGATTCAAGATCAGGTTACCATTGCCCAAGAAGACCCAGAGTATACGGAATTGCTTTTCAAACAGGCCATGGAATTCTTTAATTTTTAGTAAGCAAAAAGAGGAACAGTTGTTCCTCCCATGATAAGCAAGTATTCTCTTGAATACTTGTTTTTTTAATGCTTAGAATGGCAATTTCCCAGCGAAAGCACCCAGTTTTTTCTTAGTCGTTTCATCAATTTGTTCAAGAGCAGAGTTGATGGCTTGAACAGTCATGTCAGAAAGAGTTTCAAGGTCTTCTGGATCAACGACCGCTGGATTGAAGTCAATGCTGACAACTTTCTTATCTCCAGTTAAGGTCGCTTGAACAAGGTCTTGAGCAGATTTGCCAACAAATTGCATAGCAGCAAGTTCTGCTTGGCTTTGTTCCATCTGTTTTTGAAGTTTTTGTGCTTGACGCATCATGTTTTGCATGTTCATCATGGTGATTTACAGTTTCCTTTTATCTTATTTTCTTTCCTATTTTATCAATTTTGAGATTAAAAGTCTAATTTTTTTCTGAGTGAATTCAAATAGTATTGATAGGGATGTAAAGGTAATAAAAAAATATAGGATAGATATTCTAAGAAAATAAGAATATTTATCCTATATAGTTACTAGATATTCGATGGCTACTTTAAGGATTTACCAGCACTATTCTACCTTGTAGAAAAATCCCTCAGTACTACCATTGATAAGTTGGTGTCCAAACCATAAGCGGTCTTGTGTGATATCAGATGAGTCGGTATAGCCATTATCTGGAGAAGAGGTGACAGACATGGTTAATGAAACTCCAGCTGGTAAAAAGGCAATAGCTGCACCAGCACCTCCATCTTTAGAAATAGAATTTGCCTTTAGATAGTGGTCAATTTCTTTAGCATGTTCAATTGAAATTTTGGACTTATCACTTACTAAACCATTTTTGTCGAAAGTAAATTCAATACCTGAACGATTCCTCCAAGTTCCTGAGACACTAGAAAAATCCCCATTTTGAATTGCAGAAATATCCATCCCTTTGCTTTCTGACGGAAGGCTAGTTTCTCCATTTATGAGACTTGTGACAGACTTCCAAGAGAAAGATCTTATATCAAGGGAAGGTGGTTTTGTCCCCAGTCCCTCTTCTGTATCTGATTCGCTAATTAACTCTAACCGTGTTCCATCCTGATTTAACTTGTATAGTTTAACTTGGATTTGATTAGTAGATACACGGGTAGATAATTGGAAATAGCCATTTTCTAAAGGATTAAAATGTACTCGCTCTCCAATAAAGTCCAGATTGTTTTCTGCATTGGTCAGTCGAATAACTTCGTCATTTTTAAGAGTTCGAATATCTAATAAATCGTAATAGTTAGAATCCATTTTTAGGGCAATCAAAAGTTCGTCCGTACCGTCTTGGTCTAAATCATACAAGCTATACTGTAATCCAGAATATTCTTTAGGATAAGTATTTTTTAAGTTTGCTTTTGAATTGACCTCTGTATGTGAAGCTGGTGAACCATCTAATACTTTGGCATATTCTTTAAGGATAGGATTGTACAGGGTGTAGTCAGTTTGCTTTTCTTCCGATGTGGAAGAAGTGGAACTAGTACTTGAGGCAATCGCTTCAGAACTTGTTGCAGAAGTATTTTCACTCTGATGTTGGCAAGCCGTTAAAATAGAGATAGCTAAAATACTAATACTGAATAGAAATAATTTTTTCATATGTTTAATCTTGCAATTCTAAACCTTGAGCATCTTGGTGCCATTTGCTACCAGTTTTGGACGTTAAAACTTGAATAGTAATTATAATATTCCAAATTGCATTTGCTAGTAAAACAAATGGCAATAAAATAGGAATGAAAGCTAGCAGAGTTATACCGATACGCTTGTATCCTTGTTTGGAATTTCCGATGTAAAAATCGTATCCACCAAGTGCTCCTAAAAATAGGGCAAATAAGGCTGCGGCCAGTTTAGATTTATCACTCACTCCATTTGAATGTTGGCTAGAGCTAGCTGGAGATGTGTTATCTATTTTTGAAACAATATACTCATCACCGTTTTGATAAAATTCTACGTAATCACCTACTTGTGGTTCAAAACCAAAACTTTTTCTTGAAATTGCAGTAAATTGGCCATTATCACCTTTTCCAACATAAACTGTTTCATCTTCAATTTTTATAACTTTGTTCATATAATTGTCTCCTTAATCTATTTCTATTGTATGTTAGACCCACTCACCGTTGTAATTGACACGGTAGCCATCAGGTGTTGTCGTATTGATTGCTAGTGCACCAGAGCTATAAGCATAGTACCATTTACCAGATACCTTCATCCAGCCAGTTTTCATAGCGCCTGAGTCTTGAAGATAGTACCAGCTACCGTTATCTTTGACCCAACCTGTCTTCATCGCACCTGAACCGTCGAGATAGTACCAGCTACCGTCTTTTACCCAGCCAGTTTGCATCCAGCCAGAGTTGTCAAAACGATACCAAACACCATTGATTTTTTCCCAGCCATTAGTTGTATAGGAACCGTCGGCGTGTTTGTACCACCAACGAGAACCAGATTGTAGCCAACTACCTGAGATATTAGAATTCGAACCTGATTGAGTTGTTGTGTTAGTATTTGAATTTGTAGAAGGATTTCCGATAGTCACATCTTTTCTAACTTTAAAGACACGTTTTCTTGTATCAGTTAAGTCATCGTAAGGCGAACCAGCTTCTCCAGACATCTCCAAAATATATGTTCCATCTGGAAATTGTTCTGAAACAAAAATATCACCTTTAAATTGATTGCTATAAAATAAAGGTTGTAAAAATTGATCACTGACATCTTTAGTTAAGCCACTAAAAATGACAGCATCGTGACTTTGGTACACAATTTTTCCGGTCGCTTTATCAATCAAAGTAACATTTCCCTTAGCAGCCTTATCACCTCCGTGTTGTAGTGGCTCTGAAAGTCTGCCTTCGAAGCTAAGTCCAAAATAATCAATTTCAACTTTTGTAATTGTTGCCTCTATTTGTTTTTCAGTACTCGTATTCTCGCTAGCTGATACTTGATTAGCTGTGATGACTCCAGTGCCAAGAAGTGATAGAGCTGAGATAGTTGCAAGTGTGAATTTTTTAGTTTGTTTGTGCATTCATTTAATACTCCCTATTTTTATTTGTTGTAAAGTAATCAGTTTGTCCAAAAACCTAGACTTTTTTGGACAAACTTGATAAAATTGAAGTGTAATAATAATCGGTCAAAATGCTTGATTTTAGAACATTTTTTCTAACGAAAACGGTTCTAAAAGAGAATGTATTTCCTGTCCAAAAAATCCTAGGTTTTTTGACAAGAACTATGAATTTTTTATCCAATTATGAAAGGTGCTTTTTGATACTCCTAAGATGTCTGCACCTTCTCGTAAGGTTATTTCTTTTTTCTTATATTGAGCTATCACATTAGGGAGATTATTTGGGACAACTAATTTTGGTCTACCGAATTTCTTCCCTTTTTTCTTTGCCTCTCGTATTCCTTCCATTTGTCTTTGTTTGATTTGTTCTCTTTCAAACTGTGCCACATAAGACAGAACTTGTAAAACGATATCGGAGATTAGTTTTCCTGTGATATTATCATTGCTATTATTTGTGTTTAATAAGGGGAAATCTAAAACAGTTATATTTACTTTCTTTTTCTTAGTAATTGCTTGCCATTGTTCTAAAATTTCATCATAGTTTCTTCCCAATCTATCAATTGATTTAATAACCAATTCATCATTCTCTTTCAAGGTAGTTAATAATTTTTGATATTCTATTCTGTCAAAATCTTTTCCTGAAACGTAATCAATAAAAATATTCTCTTTTGATAATTTATTTTCTACTAAGGCTGAAAATTGCCTATCAATATTTTGTTCTCTTGTAGATACTCGAACATAACCGTAACGCATAAGGCTACCACCTATCTTTTTTTATCTCTATTTTAGACAAAAAGAAAACTACCGCCCATAATGAGTGGTAGTTTGGTGTACTCTTTGCTACTGTATTTTTTTGCCAAGATTTTGTCTTGGATGCGTGAATAGTAGTGTTGGATAAAAAATCTTAAGGACTTAAAAATCCTTTTAAACCAACCTTTTTGATGTTTACAAAAATTAAAAAAACAGTATGTTCAATTTTTTTGCATGTTCATCATGGTGATTTATAGTTTCCTTTTATCTTATTTTCCTTTTTATTTTATCAATTTTGAGATTAAAAGTCTAATCTTTTTCTGAGAGAATCTAAGAATTGTGCTTGGCAGTGGAAAATAAAAGTAGACTTCCTGCGAAACAAAATATGATACAATAAAACTATGAATTATGAAGTAAGTAAACAATTAACTGATGCACGATTTAAGCACCTTGTTGGTGTTCAGCGCACTACTTTTGAAGAGATGTTAGCTGTGTTAAAAACAGTTTATCAACTTAAATACGCAAAAGGTGGACGAACCCCTAAGTTAAGCCTAGAAGACTTCCTCATGGCTACTCTTCAATACATGCGAGAATACCGCACTTATGAACAAATTACGGCTGATTTTGGCATTCACGAAAGCAACTCTTATTCAAAGTGGCTTTACGATTTCAAAAACTCATCTTAGTGCTGAGGATACAACAGAGGTAAAAATCAATCGTCCTAAAAAACCAACTAGCCAATTATTCTGGTAAAAAGAAATGTCATGCTATGAAGGCTCAGGCGATTGTCACAAGCCAAGGGAGAATTGTTTCTTTGGATATTGCAGTGAACTATTGCCATGATATGAAGTTGTTCAAAATGAGTCGCAGAAATATCGGACAAGCTGGTAAAATCTTAGCAGACAGTGGTTATCAAGGGATCATGAAGATGTATTCACAAGCGCAAATTCCGAGGAAATCAAGCAAACTTAAGCCACTAACTCTTGAAGATAAATCCTATAATCATGTGCTATCTAAAGAGAGAATCAAGGTTGAGAATATTTGGCCAAAGTAAAAACGTTTAAAATGTTTTCAACAACCTAACGAAATCGACGTAAACGATTTGGATTACGAATGAATTTGATTGCTGGAATTATCAACTGTGAACTAGAATTCTAGTTTCGCAGGAAGTCTAATAAAAAACTTTGTACTCTGGAAACCATTGTGTGGCTATCGAGAGTGCAAAGTTTTTTTGAGTTTGGAACATGAAAACAGCAGTTAATTTCAAGAAATAAAAAAAGAACAGTCGAAACTGTTCCTTTTATCATTATTTGAGACCGTATTTTTTGTTGAAACGATCCACACGTCCATCTGCTTGAGTGAACTTTTGACGTCCAGTGTAGAATGGGTGTGAGTCTGATGAAATTTCCACACGGATCAATGGATAAGTTTCGCCTTCGAACTCAACTGTTTCGTTAGAGCGTTTTGTTGAACCGCTAAGGAATTGGTAACCAGTAGTTGTGTCCATGAAGACAACTGGGCGATATTCTGGATGGATATCTTTTTTCATTTTGCAATATTTCCTTTCTGCCATGGTCTCTTTGCGAGCCATAGATTGTTACCATACTAGTCTATCAGATTCTGAAAAGTTTGGCAAGTATTTTATCAGTTTTTAAGCAAGTTTTTTAACTTTTGGTAGATGATTTCGTTTTCCTCTAGGCTATAGGAATTAGCGCCACTTGCTAGAGGGTGACCTCCACCATCATGTTCCTTGGCAATTTCATTGATAGGATGGATTTTACTGCGTAAGCGAACACGGTAGTGGCCATCAGCCTGTTCTACAAAAATTCCCCAGAGACTGACGCTGTCAATGCGTCCAGGTGCACCGACAATGGCTGCAGTTTCAGCATCGGTAACATTGAATTGTTTTAAGATTTTCTGACTCAGAATCACGCGAGCTGCGCCATTTTCATCCACTTCCAGATGGTCGTAGATGTAGCCTTGAAGTTTAGCAATTTTGTAGCTCATAGTATCCATTTTACGAGTGAGAGCCGCAAAGTCAAAGTTATGTTCTCTCAAATAAGCAGCAAGGCGGAGGGTCCGTGCAGTCGTAGAAGGATAAAGGAAGCGACCTGTATCACCGACAATTCCTGCAAAGAGCAACTCAGCAGCGCGATCTGACAAGGCCAGTTGGGTTGTTTGGGCAAATAGGGTAATCATCTCACTAGCGCTACTTGAACTAGTATCTACCCAAGACAGGTCACCGTATACATCATCATTTGGATGGTGGTCAATCTTAATGAGAAAATCACCTTGACTATAGCGCTTATCATCGATACGAGCAGTATTCGCCGTATCACAGACGATGATAAGGGCGCCTTGGTAGGCACTATCTTCTACAAGATCCATTTCAGCCATCCAAGTAAGAGTCGGTTCATCAAAACCAACGGCTTTGATGGTTTTTTCTGGGAAATGATGTTTGAGAAGAGCTTTCAATCCCACCTGACTTCCCAAGGCATCAGGGTCTGGTTTCATATGACGGTGAATGATAATCGTGTTGTATTCTTTAATTTTTTCTAAAATTTGATGGCAAATATCCATAAATAACCTCAATTCTTTCTCATTTCATTGTAGCACAAGAATTTTTTTATTTTTTTAAAAATGAAAAAGATGTGATATAATGGAGAAAGATAAATTGAGGAGGACGATATGGCATTAGCAAAAATTGTATTTGCCAGTATGACCGGTAATACCGAAGAAATTGCAGATATTGTAGCAGACAAATTACGTGACTTGGGCTTGGATGTCGATGTTGATGAATGTACAACTGTTGACGCTTCAGACTTCTTGGAAGCAGACATCGCTATCGTTGCGACTTATACTTATGGCGACGGAGAATTACCAGATGAGATGATGGACTTCTACGAAGACCTAGCAGATCTCAACTTGAATGGTAAAATCTACGGAGTGGTCGGCTCAGGAGATACCTTCTACGATGAATTCTGTAAGGCTGTTGATGACTTTGATCGCGTTTTTGTAGCGACAGGGGCAGAAAAAGGTTCAGAATGTGTCAAAGTTGATCTTTCTGCCGAGGAAGAAGACATTGAACGCTTGGAACAATTCGCAGAAGAATTGGCTGCTAAAAGTAGGATAAGCATAAACGTGCGCTGATACAATCAATCAGTGCATTTTTCTTACCGTGACTTGGGATTTTACTAGCCTATTTGGTGGCTTTTTGATACAATAATTCAAATAAAGGAGGAGACACTATGGATTTAGATAGTATTCGGCAAGAGATTGATCAAATCGACGATCAAATCGTCAAGCTCTTAGAAGAACGAATGCATTTAGTTGAGGGTGTAGTTACCTATAAGAAAGCTTCGGGTAAACCAATTTTAGATACCAAGAGAGAAGAAGTTATTTTTGAAAAGGTTAGAAGTCGTGTAGAGGACAAGCGCTATCAGGAGACTATTGTCGCGACTTTTTCGGACATACTCAAACGTTCGCGTGATTATCAGGATCAAAATATCAAATGAAAAAAGAACAATTTTATCCGCTAGGGATTTTACTAGCTGCCATGGTGGGTGGACTAGTCCGCTATCTAGTTTCCACTTGGTTACCAGCCAGCCCTGATTTTCCCTTGGGCACCCTTCTTGTTAACTATCTAGGCATTTTCTGCCTGGTGTATCTTGTTAAGGGCTATTTAGTCTATAAGGGAACCAGTAAAGGCGTTATTTTAGCACTGGGGACGGGCTTTTGTGGCGGTTTAACAACCTTTTCTAGTCTCATGCTTGATGCTGTGAAACTGCTTGATACAGGGCGTTATCTTAGTTTAGTCCTGTATTTGATTTTGAGCATCGGTGGAGGTCTGCTTTTAGCTTACTATTTAGGGAGGAAAAAATGGTAATCGTCTATCTTGCAATTGCTTGTGGCTTAGGAGCGCTCGTACGGTATTTCTTTTCCCGCTATAATCAAGCATCTAAATTGCCCCTCGGAACGCTCATAGCCAATCTTTTGGGTTGTTTTTTGATTGGCTTGCTCTACAACCATGTGGAGTCTAAGGAAGTCTATGCTATTCTAGCAACTGGCTTTTGCGGAGGTTTAACAACCTTCTCTACCTTGAATGACGAACTTCAAAGACTGTTAAGTGATAAGAAGGTCTTTTTATTCTTACCTGACCTTGACCTACCTAGGTGGTTTGGTTGCGATTTTTTTAGGAATTCTGCTATAAATTTCTTTACTTTTTTGTGGAAATTTGGTAAACTGTATCTTGTGTGTAATGGACGCACAAAAATACAGTTTATCCGCTGAGGAAGTTTCCTCAAGATTGACAAAGATAGGAGAATAAAATGAATCCATTAATCCAAAGCTTGACTGAAGGTCAACTTCGTACAGATATCCCATCATTCCGTCCTGGTGACACTGTTCGTGTACACGCGAAAGTTGTCGAAGGTAACCGTGAACGTATCCAGATTTTTGAAGGTGTTGTTATCGCACGTAAAGGTGCTGGCATCTCAGAAAACTACACAGTTCGTAAAATCTCTAACGGTGTAGGTGTTGAGCGTATCTTCCCAATCCACACTCCACGTGTTGAAAAAATCGAAGTTGTTCGTTACGGTAAAGTACGTCGTGCGAAATTGTACTACTTGCGTGCTCTTCAAGGTAAAGCAGCTCGTATCAAAGAAATCCGTCGTTAATTCGACTAAAAAACTCTGCTTATTTAGCAGAGTTTTTATCTAGCTCCCTTAGTTCAATGGATATAACAACTCCCTCCTAAGGAGTAGTTGCTGGTTCGATTCCAGCAGGGGGCATTTTTAGAAATGTAATGAAAGACAAAGAAAATTCAAAATGTTTATTTAAAGGCAATTATCACAATTTCATTTTTTTAAAAGATAATTTAGTATTTTTTTGTCTTTTTTGACAAAATTTTGAGCAAAAGTTATATTTTGATCAATGAGTACAGATAAAGTAGATCAGCAAAGTAACTTTGACATCTATTAGTTAAAAAATAAGGACTTCCTTTGTTAGAATGTCCTTATTTTTATTATGGAATTGCACAAATGAGGTTAAGGTTCAGCTCTATGAACTTAGAAAGCAAGTACAAAAGCTTTTAAAACAGCTTTCGAAAAAGATTTTGGTGTGGATTTTTTTGGGGCTAAGGTATGTGACAAGATGAATTGATTGTTATGAACTAAAGAGTGTAAAAAATGGGGAAAATCGTTATTATTCCCCTGAATTTGATATGTTGTAAAAGACTATTTCTGGTCTGTTAAATCTATCAATAGCAAAATCTAAACGTGATAGTCTAACATCTAGTACATTTAACGTTAGTAGTTTTATCAATCGCTTGAGTAAGAAAATTTCAAAAGAAGAAGGGATAGGTTTTCAAAAATAACCTATCTAGTCATTGTTTATATATAATTTGTATTTTTGGGTTTATTACTTTGTATTTAAAATTTAATCATGTTACAATTGAAATTGAAATCGAATAGAAAAAGGAAAATGCAAACGTGGGCACACTATTAGCAACAAGATTAAAAAATAGACGAAAAGAATTAAAAATGTCTCAGCGAGAATTGGCTGAGGGGATATGCAAACAGGGACAGATTAGTCGATTGGAGAATGGAGAATTTACTCCAGGAGCAGACTTTTTATATGCTCTGTCTAAGAAGTTAAAAGTTAATATAGATTATTTTTTTAATGAGCAGATTGATGAGCTATCAGAGTTTAAGAAGTTAGCTCAGACATTTTATCACAAATCGAAAATTATGAGTCTTTGAAATATATATATGAATTAGAGAGTGTAAAAGGTACATCGCTTGTCTCTAGTAGATAAGTTTTTATATGGAGTGGATAAAATCTCTTATAGATTTTTTTATTTCTATGGGCAAAAAGAGGAGGCTGTGGCAAGATTGGAGAAGGTACTGTCTCAGTTAAAGTGTAACTGACTTGACCTACCTTCAAGTTTCAAATACTCTATTCAATTTTTTTATTATGATATTGAAAGATTTAGAGAGTTTTAATGAAATTTGAGAAAAGTTAGAGTATCAAGTAAATCAACTCAGTTTAAAACACAATCGAAGAATTAAACCTTTCTATTAAATTTAATTATAATGTTTGTCGCTATCTATGGTTGCAGAATAATACTGAAGAGGCTATTACTAAAATCACAGATACGATAAAGCAATGTAAGACGTATAGAACAACATATCTTTTGGCTGATTTATATGTATTGATGGGAAATGTCAGTAAGAATTTTTCTTCTAAAGTTGCAGTAAAAGAGTACTTTGAAACGGCTTATTTTCCTATATAAGCTTGAGGGAAATATGTCAATGGCTCTTAAAAATCGAGCATTACATTGCAGATATAACAGAATAGTAAAGACGATGTTCAATTAAGCATCGTTTTTTTCAATCCAAAAACAATACAAATATATATTTAATAAAAATAAATAAAAAAATATTATCAAAAAAATGTTGACAGTATTATATTGAAGTGCTAAAATGAGTGCAAGAAAATATTAGGCTTTTTGTCCATAAAACATCTACAGAAACTTACTATAGACTGAGTGAATGTAAAGAGACTTCAGCCTTTGAAGAATTGAGAGGTAAAATTAATGAATGAATTAGAAGTTAGATTTGAACTCAACGATGAGAAAGATTATAATAATGCTATTTCATATTTAGAAAAATCTTATAAATTTAAGAGTGAAAATAAGCAAGTTGATGAGTATTTTAAAACAAAAGGAAGAGAATTTGAAAATGATGAGGTAGGTAGCTTTATTTACAGAATTCGTCAAGAAGCTGATGATAAGGCATGTGTTTTTCACAAGAAAAGATACGATAAAACAAGGAATGTGGAGTGAAAGTGAAATAGAGTTAGAATCTGAAAAATTAGAGTTTGTAAGGAATATCTTGCAAGATGGTTTTTCAAATATTTTCACAATAAGTAAACATAGAAAGACTTATCATGATGCATTAGAAAAATAAAACGATTAATCTAGATAAGATTGATGGTCTTGGATTTTTATCTTGAAATAGAGATTTCTAGGAGATTTTTTTCAAAAAGAAGATTATAATAATTTTTATGATAACATGTGCGGAGAGTTCTCGTTTTTAAATTCAAAAATAGAAACAAAGGGCTATGTCCAATTAATGAGAGAAAAAAATGGACGTAATTGAAATTATCAAATAGTCTTGTTGGGATTGTTTACTCAATTGCTGGATTTGGTAGTTTGATAGCAGTAACCTTTCTTTCTACTTTTTTGAATAAGAAGGATGCCTTTATCTTGATGAATATATCAATGGCAACCATCCCACTTGTCATTATGGCGAGTGGAATAGTAGAAAATTGGTTATTTTTTGGAATCTGTTATTCAATTTTGAGTGGATTAATTACAATAGCTTCTGTTTCGATTACAACAATACAGCAACAAGAGAGTACTGTGTATAATATTGGAAAGATACTTTCTAGTTCTTTTGTAATAGCTACAATTTTTGCACCTTTTGGAGGGATATTGGCCGCTTATTTTAATTGGCTTTTAAACCCGAGATTAAGTCTAGTTATTTTGGGATTATTAAGTAGTTTATTGGTTATTCTTATAAAGAGTTATGAAAAAAAGCTAACTAAGAAAAAGAACCGCAATATTTATAAAGGAAGATTAGTGGATTAATTATCATTAGAAAAAAATAATATTAATTCGTAGTAAAATAAAAAAAATGAAAAAGGTTTTTACATAATGTACTACCTTTTTCAAATTTAATAATTATTTAGGGGATAGAACTAGAGACCAAAAATACTGAATTTCAAACTGCACCCCAAAAGTAAGATTTTTTCTGTCTAACTTTTTGGGGTCAGTACAGTATCTCTAACTTCTGGAGTGCTTTTTCTATATTTAAATTATTTTAAAGTACCCATGTACGGATGGCATGGGCAACGCCGGATTCGTCATTTGTTTTAGTGATGTATTTGGCGATTTTTTTGATTTCTGGATTTCCATTTTCCATGACAACAGGGTTACCAACGACTTCCAGCATGGCGCGGTCATTTTCTTCGTCACCGATAGCCATTGTTTCATCTTGGTCAATCCGAGTTTTTCAGCTAGGTGGGTAATAGCTGAGCCCTTGTCAACATTCTTTTTAAGGAGTTCGAGGTAGAAAGGAGCAGATTTGTTGATGGAGTAGCGTTCGTAAAATTCCGCTGGTATTTTTTCAATGGCAGCATCGAGAATTTCTGGTTCATCGATGAACATACATTTGACGATTTCCTTGTTAGCCATTTCTTCAGGTGTGCGGTAGAAGATGGGCATGCTGACGAGGGTTGATTCGTGAACCGTGTATTTTCCGATATTGCGATTAGCAGTGTAGATACCATCCTTGGTAATGGCGTGCATGTGGACACCGAGCTTGCGACTGAGGAATTCCATATCCAGATAATCCTCATAGGTTAAGGATTCGCTGATAATCTCATGACCTGTAGCAGTTTCTTGGACAAGGGCACCGTTGAAGGTCACTACATAGTCACCCTCGTCTCTCAACTGTAAGTCGTCTAGAAGTTTGGCAACACCTGCGATAGGGCGACCAGTTGCAATCACGACTTTGACACCAGCTTTTTTGGCATCTTGGATGGCAGAAAAGACTTCAGGAGTGATTTCCTTTTGGCTGTTGACTAGGGTTCCGTCAATATCGACGGCGATTAGTTTAATACTCATAAAATTCCTCTTCTAGTTTTTATTTGGGGTAAAATGATCGTTCTCAATCAAGTGTAAAAATTGCTGGGTAATGCTTGCGAAGATGCTGTTTTGGTCCAACATTTCTTTAGGAAAATAAAAGCGATTATCTCCGTGGCGACTGCCAGCAAGGGATTGGACGATAGGAGACAGGCTAGAGAGTTCAGCTAGTTCTCCATTTTTTTGTAAAATTTCAATCTGTGTCCGTGGGTTTTCAGATTCGGGTCGATAGATATCATAAGGAAGGTCAAAGTTCTTATGAATGGCAGTGTAGTAGTCGGGATCAAAGCCGATGTCCTCAACCAATTTTCTCATGCTGGCGAGTTGGTCTTGATCCTCTTGTGAAAAGGTGATGGATTTAAAGACCTTGCGGTTAACAAATCGCTGGGATAGGTCAGCTAATATCTTGTCAGGACTGGTCATCCAAAGCTGGAAGTAGGTATTCATCACACCATCATCCAGAGCCAGATAGTCAGACAAGATCACATTTTTTTCAAAGAAAGGTAGGAGGTGTGGAGAAGTTCGTGCAAAGAAATCCTTGTCCTCAGGGTAGAGTTCCTTGGCTCGCTTGAGGAGATTCTGTAGGAGAACTTCCATGGCGCGTGTTGCGGGGTGGAAATAAACCTGCATATACATCTGGTAACGACTGAGGACATAGTCTTCGATAGCATGCATGCCATTGCGCTGAAAGGCAATCCCATTTTCGATAGGACGAATGACTCGGAGGATGCGAGTCAGGTCAAATTCCCCATAAGATGCTCCTGTAAAATAGGAGTCACGCAAGAGATAGTCCATGCGATCCGCATCGATCTGACTGGAAATGAGTTGCACGACCTGCTTATTAGGATAGGTGTGGTCAATGACACTGGCTACCTTTTTCTGGAAAAATCTGGCGCTACTTGTAGCAGGACTTGGTGAATTTCCGTCTCAGGGCTTTGAATAATCTCCTGGGTGATGGCTTCATGGTCGGTATCAAAGAGATGTTCAAAAGTATGGGAGTAGGCACCATGCCCAAGGTCATGAAGGAGCGCAGAGGTCATGGTCAAGAGAGACTCGGCTGGGTCCCATTCTTCAGGATATTTTTTTCTTCAAAAAAATCTCCGTGATGCGTCGGGCAATCTCATAGACTCCTAGACAGTGAGAGAAGCGACTATGTTCTCCACCGTGGAAGGTATAACTGGAAGTCCCCAGTTGCTTGATTCGGCGTAAACGTTGAAATTCTTTTTGTATTAATCAAGTCATAGATGATTTGATTATTGACATGGATGTAGTTGTGAACAGGGTCACGGAATACTTTTTCGTTCATATGACCATTATAGCAAAATCCTGCTCTTTTTGGTAAAATAGTAGGACAAGAGACAAGAAAGAGGACCTGACGTGAAGATTCGGATGCGAAATAGGATTCAGTTTGATGAACAGTTGGAAGTGATTGACCAACTCTATGATGTTGAAGTGAATGAGAAGGGAGATTATCGCTATTTGCTTTTCTACAATGAGGAAAAAGGAAAAAAAGTAGTCATTAAATTCCATGGTCAAGAGCTGGTGATGACCCGTTTTTCCACTCCCAAGACCATTATGCGCTTTTTAAAGGATAGTGATAGTTTAGCCTATATTCCCACACCTATGGGGATGCAGGAGTTTATTATCCAAACAAGTCGTTATCAAGTGGATGGACAAGCGATCTATTTAGACTATCGACTACAAAATCAAGAGGGACAAACCTTTGCAAGCTATCAATTGGAAATTACTTGGGGCTAGTCTCTTGTCTTTTTCAAATTTAGCTATCTATCTTTCTGGATCGGCTTCCTAGTGTGGTAGATTAGGCTATTTTTTGGTATAATAAAAGTTATGGAAATCGAAAAAACCAATCGTATGAATGCGCTCTTTGAATTTTATGCAGCGCTGTTGACGGATAAGCAAATGAATTATATAGAGCTATACTACGCTGATGATTACAGCCTTGCTGAGATAGCCGAGGAGTCTGGTGTCAGTCGTCAGGCTGTCTATGACAATATCAAGCGGACAGAAAAGATTCTGGAAGATTATGAGATGAAATTGCACATGTACTCGGACTACATTGTCCGTAGTCAAATTTTTGACCAGATTTTGGAGCGCTATCCCAAGGATAACTTTCTGCAGGAGCAGATAGAAGTTTTAACAAGCATTGATAATAGAGAATAAGAGGAAGAAAAATGGCATTTGAAAGTTTAACAGAACGTTTGCAGAACGTCTTTAAAAATCTACGTAAAAAAGGAAAAATCTCTGAGGCTGATGTCCAAGAAGCAACCAAAGAAATTCGCTTGGCCTTGCTTGAGGCCGACGTTGCCTTGCCTGTTGTAAAGGACTTTATCAAGAAAGTTCGTGAGCGTGCAGTCGGGCATGAGGTCATTGATACCCTTAATCCTGCGCAACAAATTATTAAAATCGTTGATGAGGAATTGACGGCTGTTTTGGGTTCTGATACAGCAGAGATTATCAAGTCACCTAAGATTCCTACGATTATCATGATGGTCGGTTTGCAGGGGGCTGGTAAAACAACCTTTGCTGGTAAATTGGCCAACAAACTCAAGAAGGAAGAAAATGCCCGTCCTTTGATGATTGCGGCGGATATTTACCGCCCAGCTGCCATCGACCAGTTGAAGACCCTTGGACAACAGATTGATGTTCCTGTTTTCGCTCTTGGAACAGAAGTACCAGCTGTTGAGATAGTTCGTCAAGGTTTGGAGCAAGCACAAGCCAATCACAACGACTATGTTTTGATTGATACGGCAGGGCGTTTGCAGATTGATGAGCTTTGATGAATGAACTTCGTGATGTTAAAGCACTGGCTCAACCAAATGAAATCCTGCTTGTCGTTGATGCCATGATTGGTCAAGAAGCGGCTAATGTTGCGCGTGAGTTCAATGCTCAGTTAGAAGTCACTGGGGTGATCCTTACTAAGATTGATGGGGATACTCGTGGTGGAGCGGCTCTATCTGTTCGTCACATTACTGGTAAACCAATCAAGTTCACTGGTACAGGTGAAAAGATTACAGATATCGAAACCTTCCACCCAGACCGTATGTCAAGCCGTATCCTTGGCATGGGGGATATGCTCACTCTGATTGAGAAAGCTTCTCAAGAATACGATGAGCAAAAAGCCCTTGAAATGGCTGAGAAGATGCGTGAAAACACCTTTGATTTCAATGATTTCATTGATCAGTTGGATCAGGTGCAAAACATGGGGCCGATGGAAGACTTGCTCAAGATGATTCCAGGTATGGCCAACAATCCAGCCCTTCAAAACATGAAGGTGGATGAGCGCCAGATTGCGCGCAAACGTGCCATTGTTTCTTCTATGACGCCTGAAGAGCGTGAAAATCCAGATTTGTTAAATCCAAGCCGTCGTCGTCGTATTGCCGCAGGTTCTGGAAATACTTTTGTAGAAGTCAATAAATTCATTAAAGACTTTAACCAGGCTAAACAGCTCATGCAGGGTGTTATGTCTGGAGATATGAACAAGATGATGAAGCAAATGGGAATCAATCCAAACAACCTTCCTAAAAATATGCCAAATATGGGAGGAATGGATATGTCTGCCCTTGAAGGAATGATGGGACAAGGCGGAATGCCTGACCTGTCAGCTCTCGGAGGAGCAGGAATGCCAGATATGAGTCAGATGTTTGGTGGCGGACTCAAAGGTAAAATCGGTGAATTTGCCATGAAACAATCCATGAAACGCATGGCGAATAAAATGAAGAAAGCGAAGAAGAAACGTAAGTAAAACAAAGGAAGGCCGCAGGGCTTTCCTTTTTTGGAAAAGAATTTTTTTATTTTAACATTTAAAAAAATCCATTCAGACGACTGAGTGGATTAAGTGTATTTAGACTATTAGTCTTTATTTTCGTATGGTAAAATCAAGTTCAAGATGATTCCTGTCATGGCTGATAGGGCAGTTCCTGAAAGGGTAACTGGACCGAGTTTAAGGATAGCTCCTCCAAGTCCAAGTACCAACATAGCACTTGCGATGATAAGGTTACGCATTTGAGCGAAATCAACACGTTCTTTAATCAAGACTTTCAAACCGTTGCTGGCGATAACTCCATAGAGAAGGATTGACATACCACCAAGTACAGCGTTTGGAATAGTTGAAATCAAGGCAGTGAATTTACCAAGGAAGCTAAGAGCAATTGCGATAAAGGCAGCGTTACGGATAACTGAGACAGAAGCGATACGAGTCATACCGATAACCCCTGTATTTTCTCCATAAGTTGTATTGGCTGGTCCACCAAGGAAGGCAGAAACAGAAGTTGCGATACCATCACCAAGAAGAGTACGGTGAAGACCTGGTTCTTTCAAGAATTGACGGCCACAGATTTGACCCAAAACAGTATGGTCTCCGATATGTTCAGAAATTGTTACGATAGCGATTGGCAAGATAGCGATGGTTTCTGGCCCAAAGTAAAGATTGTATTCTTTAAAGGCACCACCTGTGCTAAATGGCAAGTAGAAACCAGGAATTTCAAACCAGTTAGCTTTTAGAACTGGTGTAAAGTCAACCAAACCAAGAGTTAGTGCGAAGAGATAGCCACCGATAATGGCAAAGAGGAATGGAATGATTCGTAGGAAGCCTTTTCCTTTTGTGTTGATAAAGGCAGCGATTAAGAAAGTAACAACTGCTACAAGAGCATTTTTTTCCAGTTTCCATCAGCTACAAGACCAGAGTTGGTAACAGCTGAACCTGCAAGTCCAAGACCGATAACGATGATCATAGGTCCGATGATGATTGGTGGCAAGAGTTTATCAATCCATTTTGTACCTGCAAAACGAACACCAGCAGCCACAAGGACATAGACCAAACCAGTCAAGATAACCCCTGTTTGGGCAGCAGATACATCACCACCCATTTCTTTCATAGCAAGTGACATTGCTGTGATAAAGGCGAATGAAGATCCTAGATAAACTGGAACTCTAAAACCAGTTGCGATCATGTAGATGAGTGTTCCAACACCTGAAGCAAAAAGGGCAACAGATACAGGCATTCCCAAAATCAAGGGTACCAAGATGGTCGCACCGAACATGGCGAAAACGTGTTGGAAACTAAGGAGAATTCCTTTTCCAGCCGAAGGACGTTGGTCAACGTCTAGTAACAAATCAACAGTTGATTCTTGTTTCATATAAACCTCACTTTTGGGCATCAAAAAAGAGCCCATTATTCTACAGCAATAGGCCCTCAGAGTAAGACTTCTCTAAAATCTAGACTTTAAAGAGTTTCAAGTATTTCTGCGTCTTCGTCACCTCACGGGATGACATTAAAAACCTTTGCTTGTGATAGTATAGCAAAAATTACAAACTTTGTAAATATTTTTTTACTAAAAAGATTAAAGCGGGCGTTTATTGGGCATGCCAGCCTTACGTGGATATTTATTTGGCGTTTCTTTTTTTCTTTTTCTACCACTGTGATGTAGCGCGGATCTCCATTTGGTAGGGCGTAGCTGAGATTGTCTTCGACCTTACTAAAAAGGAGGTTGAGAGCATTCTTAGCTTCTAATAATTCCTCAGGCGCATTGCTAGCCTTGAGCGCCAATAGTTTTCCGCCAACTTTAAGGTAGGGAATAGTCAATTCAGATAAAACCTGCATGCGGGCTACCGCACGAGCTGTTACAAAATCATATTGAGCACGGAAGTTCTTGTCTTGTGCAAAATCTTCGGCACGTCCATGGTAGAAATGAACATCGTCTAAATCCAGTTCTTGAGCCAAGAGTTGGAGGAAGTTGATGCGCTTATTGAGAGAATCAATGATGGTCACATCTAACTGAGGATAGAGGATTTTCATTGGTAGACTAGGAAATCCTGCCCCAGCTCCGATATCAAGCAATTTGATAGTTTCATTGGAAATCAAGCCTTGAAGAATGGGTGCAATCGAATCGTAAAAATGTTTGAGATAAACTTCTTCCTTGTCCGTAATGGCTGTTAAATTAATCTTTTCATTCCACTCGACCAAGAGCTCAAAATAACGTTCAAATTGTTTTTTTTGCTGGTCCGAAAGTGGAAGATTTTGCTCGGCAAGCAGGTTGTAAAATGTTTCTGGTTTCATAGTTATTTCCTTCTTTAGTATCATCTTATTTTTACCACAATCATTAAAAAAATTTGATATACTGGTACTAATCTAAAAGCAGAAAGGACTTATATAATGACTTGGATTATTCTTGGAGTTATCGCTCTTGTTGTTATTTTTTTGTGATTCTTAGCTATAACGGTTTGGTTAAGAATCGTATGCAAACAAAGGAGGCTTGGAGTCAGATTGATGTTCAGTTGAAACGTCGAAATGACCTCTTGCCAAACTTGATTGAAACTGTAAAAGGTTATGCCAAATATGAAGGTTCTACCCTTGAAAAGGTAGCAGAACTGCGTAACCAAGTGGCAGCAGCGACTTCACCAGCAGAAGCTATGAAAGCTAGTGATGCCCTCACTCGTCAGGTTTCAGGTATTTTTGCAGTTGCAGAAAGCTATCCAGATTTGAAAGCTAGTGCAAACTTTGTTAAATTGCAAGAGGAGTTGACAAACACAGAAAATAAAATTTCTTACTCTCGTCAACTCTACAACAGTGTTGTCAGCAACTACAATGTAAAATTAGAAACTTTCCCAAGCAATATTATCGCTGGAATGTTTGGATTTAAAGCAGCAGATTTCCTTCAAACACCAGAAGAGGAAAAGGCAGTTCCTAAAGTTGATTTTAGCGGTTTAGGTGACTAAGATGTTGTTTGATCAAATTGCAAGCAATAAACGAAAAACCTGGATTTTGTTGCTGGTATTTTTCCTACTCTTAGCTCTTGTTGGCTATGCGGTTGGTTACCTCTTTATGCGATCTGGGCTTGGTGGTTTGATTATCGCACTGATTATTGGCTTTATCTATGCCTTGTCCATGATTTTTCAATCGACAGAGATTGTCATGTCCATGAACGGGGCGCGTGAGGTTGATGAGCAAACGGCACCAGACCTCTACCATGTAGTGGAAGATATGGCTATGGTGGCTCAGATTCCTATGCCCCGTGTTTTCATCATTGATGATCCAGCCTTAAATGCCTTTGCGACAGGTTCTAACCCTCAAAATGCGGCGGTTGCTGCGACGTCAGGTCTCCTAGCTATCATGAATCGTGAAGAACTAGAAGCTGTTATGGGACATGAAGTCAGTCATATTCGTAATTACGATATCCGTATTTCGACTATTGCCGTCGCCCTTGCTAGTGCTATCACCATGCTTTCTAGTATGGCAGGTCGTATGATGTGGTGGGATGGAACAGGTCGCAGACGAAGTGACGATGACCGAGATGGAAATGGCTTAGAAATCATTATGTTAGTGGTTTCCCTACTTGCAATTGTGCTGGCACCTCTCGCTGCAACCTTGGTGCAACTAGCTATTTCTCGTCAGAGGGAATTTCTAGCTGATGCTTCTAGTGTCGAGTTGACGCGCAATCCTCAAGGGATGATTAATGCTCTACGTAAGTTGGATAATAGTAAACCGATGAGTCGTCCTGTTGATGATGCCAGCAGTGCACTTTATATCAATGATCCCAAGAAAGGGGGAGGGTTCCAAAAACTCTTCTATACCCACCCACCTATTTCAGAACGTATTGAACGTTTAAAACATATGTAAAATGAATGCTGGGAAAAAGTCTTTAAAATCTGAAAAACGCATAATATCAGGTGTGCAAAAAACTTGATATTATGCGTTTTATTATGGGAAGATTTACTTCCTTTTCTCCTAAAATTGTGTTTTTGCCCCACCTATCTGCTATGTTGCAAATTTATAAATTGTCTAAATTAACTACATCCAAACCGTGTTCTGTTAAGCGATAGATGATCGAGCAAACTTCTTTTAAGAAACGACGGTCATGCGAAACAGTGATGAGACCGCCTGGATAGGTGGCAAAGAGTTTTCTGATTTGGGGTTGAGAAGTGGGTGAAAAGTTTCGTGTGGGTTCATCCAGAAGGAGAAAGTTTGGTTTGCGCAAGACTAAATCCAAAAGCAGGAGTTTACCCTGTTGCCCGCCAGATAAGGAGCGAATTTGATGCTGCATTTCTGGATAACTGAAATTGAGACTAGCTAGATGAGATTGGATTTTCTGTAGTTCCTCTTTTTCTCCAGTTTTGCTGAGGTAGGCTATTGGTGATAAATCCAATTGCAGTTTTTGTGGTAATCTTGTGGCATAAAACCAAGCGAAATTTCTCTTTTTGCGCTAAGCAGTTGTTGCAACTTGGCTAGCAGAGTCGATTTTCCAACACCATTTGGGCCGATGATACCGATTTTTTCTTGGCCATGGACAGTTAGTTGCAGTCCCTGAACCAAAACTCGGTCGCCAATGGACAAATTTTCTTTTTCCAATTGGATTAAGACTTTAGAAGCCGGTAATGGTTGGACATCTGAAAAGAAAAGTTTGATTTCTTCCTCTTCAAGTGGCTTTTGGGTCATGGCCTGAGCTTCCTTTTCAAAGCGTTTTTCTTGAGAGAGGACAGTTTTCATCTTTTTAGCCAATAGGCGACCGGCAGTACTGTCTTTAGTAGCTCTAAGCGCAGTTTCTACATTTTGCTTGACTCGTCGATGTTTTTCCATGGTTTTATCGTAGGCTCTTTGATCGTTAGCAGCTTGCTTGCTTTGTTTGGCAAAATTAGCCTTTCTCTGCTCACTATAGCGATCATAGTCTAAATGCTCTACTAGTGTTTCCGCTTCTTTACGGTGCTTGACCAGTCGCAAGTGAACAATAGTGTCTGCCGTTTCAGAAAGAAAGTCTTCATCATGGGAAATGAAAATAACGGTTTGCCTCATCTTCTGTATCTGTCTTTTTAGCCAATCAACCGTCTCAAGGTCTAGGTCATTTGAAGGTTCATCTAAAAATAGAATCTCAAAGGGTTTGGCTAACTCATGGATGAGCTGAATTTTCAAAGCTTCGCCTCCTGATAGACTGCCAATCTCTTGGTTGCTAGCGAAGCGATCGCCATCAAAATGCAATTCCTCAGCCAAACGATAGAGGATACTGTAGTCTAAATCAAGAGAATCTAAAAAGAAGTAGTCGTGTAGACTTTTCTTTTTCAGCTCCTCGGGAAGTTTTTGAGGAATATAGGCCAGTGACTGATAGTCAGACTGGATGTCTCCCTTGATAGTGAAATCAGACAAAGTTTCCCCCATTAAAGTTTTAAGTAAGGTTGATTTGCCATTTCCTTCCTCTCCAATAATAGCTACTTTTTCCCCGTCTTGGATGGTCATGTTTAAGTCTGAGACAAGATCTCGTAAATCTTTGTTTTGTGTGATGGTCAGATGATTGATTTTTATCATATTGTTGCCCTTTCTAGAATGTCGATAGTGCATAACAAAAAGCTCTACTTTATCTAGTAGAGCCAAAGTTTATGTCAAAAAACTCTATTAATACTCTTCGAAAATCTCTTCAAACCACGTCAGCGTCGCCTTACCGTAGATATATGTAACTGACTTCGTCAGTCTTATCTACAACCTCAAAGCAGTGCTTTGAGCAACCTGCGGCTAGCTTCCTAGTTTGCTCTTTGATTTTCATTGAGTATAAAATGCCAGAAAAAGAGCATAAAAGAGTACACAAAAAGAGACAAAAACAAGATCTACTAAATAAAGGTTCTTTATTTGATAGACTTAGTTGTTCATGTCTCCCTTACCTCCGAGTATTAGTATCTCTATACTATACCTTTCAGGATATTTTGTCAACAGAAAACTGACAATTCTAATCTCTAAAATCCGAAAACAGGTCCATAAAGAGTTAGTACGTGTTTGACATGCTCGTAATGGAACTTGTCATAGTTGCGCCAAGCGGTACGTGCTTGATCGTTTAGTTTTAGGCTACCAAGGCCTATCAGAAGACTGGTACGTTGGTAAAATTTCTCAAGGTCGATTAAAATACTGTTGTTCAACTTTTCCGCTTTTTTGAGCTCTTTTATAGTAGTGTTTAGCAGCTCTTGTAGTCGAGTATCATCTGCAGTACCCTGTTTGCAGCTTTGGAAACTTTTATTTAACTCGGATAGGAGTTGGGTTGCATTAGTAATGAGTTCTTTGTCTTCCATATGAGCATCCTCCTTGCTCTGATGTATTATTGCCTATAGTATAGCACTAAAAAACAAAAATGTCATAGTAAATATGTTAAAAAATCGAATTTTAATTATAAAGTTTGCCGTGCTGATTTGTAGCCTTTTCATGGTATAATCAAGAGAGTAAATCTTTATGGAGGAAGTATGAAATTAAATATTCAAGAAATTCGTAAGCAGTCTGAAGGCTTGCATTTTGAACAAATGTTAGACCTAGCTGCCGACCCTACGTGCACGTAATCAAGAAATTTTTAGATGTAAAAGATATCCTTGCAGTTGGAAAAAGTACAGTACGAAGACCGTATGTATTTTTTAGACTATCAGTTGTCTTATACCATTGTCCTTGCTTCAAGTCGTAGTATGGAGCCAGTTGAGTTAGTTGAATCTTATCCAGTAACGGAAGTTCATGGAAGGCGCAACTAACCAACTAGATCAGGAAGTTTTAGACGATGATTTGGTCTTGCCTATCGAAAATGGAGAACTTGATCTTGCTGAGAGCGTGTCAGACAATATCCTACTAAATATTCCTATTAAGGTCTTGACGGCTGAAGAAGAAGCTGGTCAAGGATTTGTTTCAGGAAATGACTGGCAAATCATGACAGAGGAAGAATACCAAGCTCAACAAGCAGTTAAGAAAGAAGAAAACAGTCCTTTTGCTGGCTTACAAGGACTATTTGATGGAGACGAATAATGGTCTTGTCAAAAAAACGCGCACGAAAGGTGCTACAAGAAATCATTGCTCTTTTTCCAGATGCCAAGCCCAGTCTTGATTTTACCAATCATTTTGAACTTTTGGTTGCGGTCATGTTGTCAGCGCAGACGACGGATGCAGCGGTAAATAAGGCCACACCAGGTCTCTTTGCTGCCTTTCCAACGCCACAAGCCATGTCTGTTGCAACAGAAAGTGAGATTGCTTCACACATTTCTCGCCTGGGACTGTATCGAAATAAGGCTAAATTCCTTAAAAAATGTGCCCAACAGTTACTAGACGATTTTGATGGCCAAGTTCCTCAAACACGTGAGGAATTAGAGAGTTTAGCAGGTGTTGGTCGCAAAACAGCCAATGTTGTCATGAGTGTGGGCTTTGGAATTCCAGCCTTTGCAGTAGACACTCATGTGGAGCGTATTTGCAAACACCATGATATCGTCAAAAAAATCAGCGACACCGCTTGAGGTGGAAAAACGGGTTATGGATATCTTGCCACCGGAGCAGTGGTTAGCTGCCCATCAGGCCATGATTTATTTTGGAAGAGCCATTTGCCATCCTAAAAATCCAGAGTGTGACCAGTACCCACAGTTATATGATTTTAGCAATTTATAAGATGGCTCATCAAAAGTTTTTGCTTGATTTTTAAGCATGCTTTTGTGCTATAGTAATTGATAACTAAATATTCCTTTAAACCTGTCCCGTGAGGCAGGCAAGGAGCGTGATAAAGTAGAAGGGTGGAGTCTATACTGTTTGCAGTAGGGCTTACTTAGCTATACATTTCAAGTCTCCTTGTTTAAGGAGACTTTTCTTTTTGGAGGTTTGTCATGAAGGCAAAAGAAGTTGTAGACGAATTGACCGTCAAACGGGCGATTACGCGTATTACTTACGAGATTATCGAACGCAACAAAGATTTGAATAAAATCGTCTTGGCTGGTATTAAAACTCGCGGTGTCTTTATCGCCCACCGAATCCAAGAACGTTTGGAACAGCTAGAAAATCTTTCAGTTCCTGTTGTGGAATTGGATACGAAACCTTTCCGTGATGATGTTAAAAGTGGAGAAGATACTTCTTTGGTTTCTGTCGATGTGACAGACCGTGAAGTTATCTTGGTGGATGATGTGCTCTATACAGGTCGTACCATCCGTGCTGCTATTGATAATATTGTCGGTCATGGTCGTCCTGCGCGCGTGAGTTTAGCAGTTCTAGTCGATCGTGGACATAGAGAATTGCCAATCCGTCCAGATTACGTTGGAAAAAATATCCCAACTAGTCGTTCTGAAGAAATCATCGTAGAGATGGCAGAACTTGATGGCCAAGACAGAGTTCTGATTACTGAAGAAGCTTAGAAAGCTAAAGGAGTAGCCATGTCAGAAAATCAACAAGCATTGAACCATGTGGTATCCATGGAAGACCTCACTGTCGATCAAGTCATGAAATTGATCAAGCGAGGAATTGAGTTTAAAAACGGAGCTCAGCTTCCCTATGAGGACCATCCGATTGTTTCCAATCTTTTCTTTGAGGATTCTACACGGACGCATAAGTCCTTTGAAGTGGCAGAGATTAAATTGGGATTGGAACGACTTGACTTTGATGTCAAGACTAGTTCGGTTAATAAGGGTGAGACACTTTATGATACCATTTTGACTTTGTCTGCTTTAGGAGTGGATGTCTGTGTGATTCGCCATCCTGAGGTTGACTACTACAGAGAGTTAATTGCAAGTCCAACGATTATGACTTCCATTATCAATGGTGGAGATGGTTCGGGCCAACACCCTAGCCAGAGCTTGCTTGATTTGATGACTATTTATGAGGAATTTGGTCACTTTGGTGGTCTTAAGGTTGCTATTGCAGGTGACTTGGACCACTCACGCGTTGCTAAATCCAATATGCAGATTTTGAAACGCTTGGGAGCTGAACTATACTTTGCTGGACCTGAGGAATGGAGAAGTCAAGAGTTTGCAGACTATGGACAGTTTGTAACTATTGATGAAATTATTGATCAGGTGGATGTCATGATGTTTCTCCGTGTGCAACATGAACGCCATGATAGTGGAGCTGTCTTTTCCAAAGAAGACTACCATGCCCAACATGGCTTGACTCAAGAACGTTATGACCGTTTGAAAGAAACAGCAATCCTCATGCACCCAGCTCCAGTCAACCGTGATGTAGAAATCGCAGACCACTTGGTTGAAGCACCAAAATCACGGATTGTCCAACAAATGACCAATGGTGTCTTTTGTTCGAATGGCAATCTTAGAATCCGTACTGGCGAGTAGAAACGCCAACTAAAAACACAAGACGTTAAAAGACGCCAGTGAGCGTCCACGAGAGGTGAAAAATATGACAAAAAGACTTCTAGTATTAGAAGATGGCACAGTTTTTTGAAGGCAAGGCCTTCGGAGCAGATATTGATGTAACAGGCGAAATCGTCTTTAATACAGGGATGACCGGCTATCAAGAATCCATTACAGACCAGTCTTATAATGGACAAATCTTGACCTTTACTTATCCTTTGGTGGGAAATTATGGAATCAACCGTGATGATTACGAATCCATTATTCCAACTTGTAAAGGGAGTCGTTGTTTTTCGAAGAAGCACGTAGAGCTAGTAACTGGCGCAACCAAATGACCTTGGATGAATTTTTGAAAGCAAAGAAAATTTCTGGTATTTCAGGGATTGATACGCGTGCCCTTACCAAGATTATCCGTAAGCATGGTACCATGCGAGCAACCTTGACCCATGTTGGGGACAGCATGGACCATGTGACGGACCAGCTGCAAGCAACAGTCTTGCCGACAGACAATATCAAACAGGTTTCCACTAAAACTTCCTATCCAGCTCCAGGAGTTGGTTTGAGTGTTGTCTTAGTGGACTTTGGTCTCAAGCACTCAATCCTACGTGAACTTTCTAAACGCAACTGTAACGTGACAGTTGTTCCTTATTCGACAACGGCTGAAGAAATTCTCCATCTCAATCCTGACGGAGTTATGTTGTCAAATGGTCCAGGTAACCCAGAAGATGTTCCACAGGCACTAGATATGATTCGTGGTGTGCAAGGAAAAATTCCAATCTTTGGTATTTGTATGGGGCATCAACTCTTTGCTATGGCAAACGGGGCTAAGACTTACAAGATGAAGTTTGGTCACCGTGGATTCAACCATGCGGTACGTGAAATTGCTACAGGACGTGTGGATTTTACAAGTCAAAACCATGGTTATGCAGTCAGCCGTGAGGATTTGCCAGAACACTGATTATCACCCACGAAGAAATCAATGACAAGTCAGTTGAAGGAGTTCGTCACAGATATCAACCAGGTTTTTCTGTACAATTCCACCCAGATGCAGCCCCTGGTCCACACGACGCTAGCTACTTATTCGATGAGTTTATCGAGATGATGGAAGCTTTTAAACAATCAAACTAAGAACGAGTAAAAGCTCGTCGGAGAATTTATGTAACTGAACACGGACGGAAAGCTCGGAATTTAGAGAAACCAACTGGGATTGTCAATCCTTCCTTGGTTTCCTAAAATTCAATCGCTTTCTATTCGTCCTTTGTATCTTATTTAATGTCGCTCTGTGAGGCGACGAATAGAAAGGAGAAGATACATTGTTCGCGGAAGTGAACACGCCCTAAGAACTGTGTGAAAAAGATAAACATCGTCTTGACGCTGAAGGTGTCTGCACCGAGTTTCCTATTTTCACTGTGTTCTTTACGGGCTTTGTATCATAAACTATGCCTAAACGTACTGATATTCAAAAAATTATGGTGATTGGTTCTGGTCCGATTATTATTGGTCAGGCTGCTGAGTTTGACTACGCTGGGACCCAAGCCTGCTTGTCTTTGAAAGAGGAAGGCTATGAGGTTGTCTTGGTGAACTCAAACCCTGCAACCATCATGACGGATAAGGAGATTGCGGACAAGGTTTACATCGAACCGATTACACTTGAGTTTGTGACGCGTATTCTTCGTAAGGAACGTCCAGATGCCTTGCTTCCAACCCTTGGTGGTCAGACAGGTCTCAATATGGCTATGGAATTATCTAAAAATGGTATCCTAGATGAGCTTGATGTTGAACTTCTGGGAACTAAATTATCTGCTATTGACCAAGCGGAGGACCGTGATCTCTTTAAACAATTGATGGAAGAGCTCAACCAACCCATTCCAGAATCTGAAATTGTTAATACAGTAGAAGAAGCAGTTGCCTTTGCAGCGACAATTGGCTACCCAGTCATCGTTCGTCCAGCCTTTACCCTTGGTGGTACTGGTGGTGGTATGTGTGCTAATGAGGAAGAATTGCGTGAAATCGCTGAAAATGGTTTGAAATTGTCACCTGTTACTCAATGTTTGATTGAGCGTTCAATCGCAGGTTTCAAGGAAATTGAGTACGAAGTGATGCGTGACTCAGATGACAATGCTTTGGTTGTTTGTAACATGGAAAACTTTGACCCAGTAGGGATTCACACAGGGGATTCCATTGTATTTGCCCCTGCCCAAACCATGTCAGACTATGAAAACCAAATGCTTCGTGACGCAAGCTTGAGCATTATTCGTGCCCTTAAGATTGAAGGTGGATGTAATGTTCAGCTGGCCCTTGACCCACACAGTTTTAAGTACTATGTCATCGAAGTAAACCCTCGTGTATCGCGTTCTTCAGCCCTGGCATCTAAGGCGACAGGGTATCCGATTGCAAAATTGGCTGCTAAGATTGCAGTAGGTTTGACCTTGGATGAGGTTATTAACCCAGTTACAGGTTCAACCTATGCCATGTTTGAGCCTTCCCTTGACTACGTGGTTGCTAAGATTCCTCGTTTCCCATTTGACAAGTTTGAAAAGGGTGAACGCCGTCTTGGTACCCAGATGAAGGCGACTGGAGAAGTCATGGCGATTGGTCGTAACATCGAGGAATCTCTTCTTAAGGCTTGCCGCTCCTTGAAATTGGGTGTGCATCACAATGAAATGCCTGAACTTGCAGCAGTTTCTGATGATGCCTTGATTGAAAAAAAGTAGTCAAAGCCCAGGATGACCGTCTCTTCTACGTATCAGAAGCCATTCGTCGTGGCTACACACCAGAAGAAATTGCAGAGCTTGACTAAAAATTGATATTTTCTATCTCGATAAACTCCTGCATATCTTTGAAATTGAGCAGGAGTTGGGTGCCCATTCACAAGATTTAGACGTTTTGAAAACTGCCAAACTCAATGGATTTTCAGACCGTAAGATTGCTGAACTCTGGGAAACGACAGCTGACCAAGTTCGTCAACTTCGTTTGGAAAACAAGATTGTCCCAGTCTACAAGATGGTGGATACTTGTGCGGCGGAGTTTGACTCTGAAACACCATATTTCTATTCAACCTATGGTTGGGAAAATGAGTCTATCAAGTCTGATAAGGAATCTGTACTAGTCCTAGGTTCTGGTCCAATCCGTATCGGTCAAGGTGTTGAGTTTGACTACGCAACTGTTCACTCGGTTAAGGCTATTCAAGCGGCTGGCTATGAAGCCATCATCATGAACTCAAACCCAGAGACCGTTTCAACAGACTTCTCTGTGTCAGATAAGCTTTACTTTGAGCCATTAACATTTCGAAGATGTCATGAATGTCATCGACTTGGAGCAACCAAAGGGCGTTATCGTTCAGTTCGGTGGTCAAACAGCCATCAACCTTGCGGAGCCATTGGCAAAAAGCAGGTGTGACCATCCTTGGTACACAGGTCGCTGACCTAGACCGTGCGGAAGACCGTGACCTCTTCGAGCAAGCTCTTAAAAGATTTGGATATTCCACAGCCACCAGGACAAACGGCTACAAATGAAGAAGAAGCAGTGCTTGCAGCTCGCAAGATTGGCTTTCCCAGTCTTAGTTCGCCCATCTTATGTTTTTAGGTGGACGCGCCATGGAAATCGTTGAAAATGAAGAAGACCTTCGTTCTTACATGCGTACAGCGGTTAAGGCTAGTCCTGACCATCCAGTCCTTGTAGACTCTTATATCATTGGACAAGAGTGTGAAGTTGATGCCATTTCAGACGGGGAAAATGTTCTCATCCCTGGTATCATGGAGCACATCGAACGTGCCGGTGTCCACTCAGGTGACTCAATGGCCGTTTACCCACCACAAACCTTGTCGCAAAAAGGTTCAGGAAACTATAGCAGACTATACTAAAACGTCTAGCAATCGGTCTTAACTGCCTTGGAATGATGAACATCCAGTTTGTTATCAAGGATGAAAAAGTCTATGTTATTGAGGTTAATCCACGTGCCAGCCGTACGGTTCCATTCCTTTCTAAGGTGACCAATATTCCTATGGCTCAAGTAGCGACCAAGCTCATTCTTGGGCAAAAACCTTGAAGAACTTGGCTACCAAGATGGGACTTTACCCTGAAAGCACGAGAGTGCATATCAAGGCACCTGTCTTCTCCTTTACCAAAACTAGCTAAGGTAGACAGCTTGCTTGGTCCTGAAATGAAGTCAACAGGTGAAGTTATGGGGTCTGATACGACTTTGGAAAAAGCTCTCTATAAGGCCTTTGAAGCTTCTTACTTACACTTGCCAACTTTTGGTAACGTTGTATTTACCATCGCTGATGATGCCAAAGAAGAAGCCTTGGACTTGGCTCGTCGTTTCCAAAATATTGGCTATGGAATCCTCGCGACAGAAGGGACAGCAGCCTTCTTTGCCAGTCAAGGATTGCAAGCCCAACCTGTTGGTAAGATTGGTGATGACGATAAGGATATTCCAAGCTTTGTTCGTAAAGGAAGAATTCAAGCTATCATTAACACAGTAGGAACCAAACGAACTGCAGACGAAGATGGAGAGCAAATCCGTCGTTCAGCCATTGAACACGGAGTGCCCCTCTTCACAGCCCTAGATACAGCTAACGCCATGCTCAAAAGTATTGGAAAGCCGTAGTTTTTGTCACAGAAGCAATTTAAATAGAAAAAGAGAAGGTGTAATGATCTTCTCTTTTTTGTTATATTTTTTCTTGTAAACTACTGCTTAATCAGCTTTTGCGATAAGCTTTAATACTATGACTATACCACTCTTGCATTTCCTTTGATGGTGGTGTCATATAATCGCCATACATCTGGGTTAAAAATTGGTCATATTTTTTTGGAACTGGTAACATACGACCTTCAAACTCAGTTAAGATGAGTTCTTTAAAGGTATCAACTGGGAAGACTTCTTTCATACCTTCCTTACCAATCCCAATTCCTCCTTCATATTGAGGAGTGTTGGTTGCAGCATTTTTGACTAAATGCTCAATTTTTTTGTAAAAGTAACGAGGATTGACCACTCGGAGGGCGTACCAGCTACATAATCTTAGAAAATCTTTTAATTTGCTATCTCCGTGAACTGCGCGTGATTTTTTGATATAAGCTAGTTGACGAAGGGCTACATACTTATAACTCTTGTCGACAATACTTAGGTCTGTAAAGCGATCAATTGGGAAGACATCGATAAAGAGACTGGTGTCATGGCGCTTGTACTTAACATGATCTTCGATAACAGTAGAAGTATCCAAAATCGATGCGAAATTATGGAAGTACCAAGAAGAAGTGTCGTAGGATAGAACCTTATAACGTGGATGGTCTTCTTCCTCAATAATTTTCAATAAGCGCTCATAATCATCACGATAAAGGGAAATATCAATATCATCGTCCCAGGGAATCATACCTTTGTGGCGGATAGCTCCAAGCATGGTTCCATAACTTAGAAAATAAGGAATATCATGTTTCTTACAAGTCTCATCAATATAGTCTAGCAGGGCTAGTTGAATTTCTTTAATTTCTTCTTTTTCTAAATATTGCATTCTAATCCTCCAATTTATAAGCGTGAAATTCATGACTGTAGAAGCGTTTTTCTTCAGGTGGCAAGGTCATATAATTCCCATAAAATTGAGTCAAAATAGTATCAAATTTTTCAGGTGCCGGAAGGCTTAAATTTTCAAAGGGTAAATCAATTGTTTTATCGAAGGTACCGCTTGGGAAGACTTCCTTTTCCTTAAATTTAGAAGGGATAAAGGCCATATACTGACCATTCTCACGACTATATTTTTGAATTTCTTTCTCGATTTTATGTGCAAAATAACGAGGAGAAACAGGTCGAAGGAGCAACCAAAAGGCTGTTCGTATCCAATCTTTTAAAAGGCTATCCTTATAGACAATATTTTTGTGTTTACTGAAAGACAGAAGTTTGAAGCTTTCCAGCTTATAACAAGTATCAATGACCTTAGGATCATCAAAGCGATCCATAGGGAAAATATCGATAAAAACACCTGACTCATAGGTTTTTGTATTCCGAGTATCAATAATTTTAGTTGTACTGTCGGTTATTTTGATAAAGTTGTTAAAGTAGTTCTTATCAGTCTCTAAGGATAGGAGCTTATATTTGCTTTTTTCCTTTTGAAAAATGTTTATAAATCGTTGGTAGTCTTCTCGAGGCATGGACAGATCAATATCGTCGTCCCAAGGAATAAAGCCCTGATGTCGAACCGCCCCAATCAGAGTACCGTAGTTAATAATATAGTTGATATTGTGCTTTTTACAGAGAGTATCAATATAATCCAAAATTTCTAATTCAATTTGTTTGGCATCTTCAATGGTTAGTTGTTTCATTCTATACTCCTATGATCTTTTGAATTTATTTTTTAAGGCTAGGACATGGTTTAAAAATTCATAGAAAATGCTATCTTTGGTGAAGACAAGTAGACCAATATAAGAGATGGCTGATAGCAAGACAATCAAACCAGTATTAATCAAAAATGGCAAATTAATGACCATATCCACGGGATATAAGAAATTAATCAGGAAATAGATTCCTACAAAGGAAAGTGAAAAGAGCGAGTATCGAATAGTATAGCTAAAGATATGTCCTAAGTGGATGAGCTGTTTTCTATGGATGAAAATGATATAGAAAACAAGTAGAGAGGCCTCTGATAGCATAGTTGTCAGTAAGTAGTATTCAGGAGCTACGATGTGGTTGAAAAAGAGGAGACTATTTAAGCCCAAATTGAGTAGCCCAGCAAAGACTGTGTAAACTGTGATACGTTTTTCATAGCCATTTGTAAAGAGAATTTGGGAACCAAGAATGGTATCCAGTGCCAGGATAATCGTGCGAAAAGCGAAGAGAGAGGTTAAGATACCGCCTCCGATATATTTTTCACTACCATAAAGTAGGATAGCATTTGGTCCTAAAACCATGAGTCCGAAACTGAGTGGAATGATAAAGAAGTTAAAGATTCGACTTCCTCTGTTAACCAGAGAAACATAGGCTTCTTTGTCTCCTTTACCCAAATAGTAACTGAGACGAGGCACACTCACTCCGATAGCTCCTGTTACAACACCAGCTATAACTGTCACAATTCGTTGAGCCATGGTATAGTAACTAACGTTAACATCAATCCCTGTTTTAACGAGGAAGAGACGATCCAAAAAAGTGAAGAGCATATTGGCATTGGCAAAGACCAACATGGCTGTTAGAGGGAGAAAGAGCGGTTTAAAATCACTTATGTGAATCTTAACAAGCTTAATGTCTCTTTTAATCCAAAAATAACTAATCAGATAGTTAATCAGTGTTGATAAACTCATCACAAGTGTATAGACAACAATATCATGTTCATTTTTGACAAACAGGAAAATAGATACCAGCATCAGGATACGGATGAAGGCAGTCTTGTAAAAAAGAAAACTGTAATTTTCCAGAGCTTCATTAACCCATTCGATTGAAAAAATCTGGGCAATAAGTTGAATCCCCATAACAAGGTAGACTTTTTTGACGATTGGATTATCTGTAAAGAAGAGAGGATAGGCTAGGATATATACAGCGGTGGTCAAAATCGTACAAGCTATGCACAAATAAAAAAGACTAGAGAAGGTTCTATTCAGATCTTTTTTGTTATCCTTGACATTACTGATGGCCCGTAAACCGTAGTTATAGACTCCATATGTCGCAAAGGGCAAGAAAAATGACAAAATAGTGTCAACTGAGTTGAAGTAACCATAGTCAGTACGGTCCAAGACACGCGCGACATAGGTTCCGGTTAGGATGGGAAAAATAATATTTAAGACACGAATTCCCATATAAGATAGAGCATTTAATTTTATACTTTTCATTCAATTTACCTCGTTTTTCATTATATCATAAAGTCAGCTAATAAGAAATGAAGGGCAGTAATACTCTTCGAAAATCAAATTCAAACCACGTCAGCGTCGCCTTACCGTACTCAAGTACAGCTTACGGCTAGCTTCCTAGTTTGCTTTTTGATTTTCATTGAGTATAAGTCAAGTAATCACTTTGAAGTTTCAAAGCTTAATTTTAAGTTTTCTTTAAGAAAACTATATTATTCTGAAGAACTCTAAAATTTCACAGCCATTTATTGGTAATGACTACAGAATTCCTAGTCATTACTAGAAATGGACTAGTTTCTTTGAATAATAGAACTCCTTAAACCTTCTATTCTAGAACGGGAGGGTCGGTATTTCTTTCATGATAGGACTAGATTGTGGTATAATAAAGAGAATAAGTTTTTTTAGTAAGACAAAGGAGAAAATAGATGATTTATGCAGGAATTCTTGCTGGTGGAACTGGCACACGCATGGGAATCAGTAACTTGCCAAAACAATTTTTAGAGCTAGGTGATCGACCTATTTTGATTCATACAATTGAAAAATTTGTCTTGGAACCAAGTATTGAAAAAATTGTAGTTGGGGTTCATGGAGACTGGGTTTCTCATGCAGAAGATCTTGTAGATAAATATCTTCCTCTTCATAAGGAACGTATCATCATTACAAAGGGTGGTGCTGACCGCAATACAAGTATTGAGAAAATCATTGAAGCCATTGATGCTTATCGTCCGCTTACTCCAGAGGATATCGTTGTTACCCACGATTCTGTTCGTCCATTTATTACACTTCGCATGATTCAAGACAATATCCAACTTGCCCAAAATCATGACGCAGTGGACACAGTGGTAGAAGCGGTTGATACTATCGTTGAAAGTACCAATGGTCAATTCATTACAGATATTCCAAATCGTGCTCACCTTTATCAAGGACAAACACCTCAAACATTCCGTTGCAAGGACTTCATGGATCTTTACGGTTCTCTCTCTGCTGAAGAGAAGGAAATCTTGACAGATGCATGTAAAATCTTTGTCATTAAAGGAAAAGATGTAGCCTTGGCCAAGGGTGAATACTCAAATCTGAAGATTACAACCGTAACAGATTTGAAGATTGCAAAAAGTATGATTGAGAAAGACTAGTAAAATGATTAATCAAATTTATCAACTAACTAAGCCTAAGTTTATCAATGTCAAATATCAGGAAGAGGCTATTGACCAAGAAAATCATATCCTTATCCGTCCCAACTACATGGCGGTCTGTCATGCGGATCAGCGTTACTACCAAGGGAAACGTGATCCCAAGATTTTGAACAAAAAGCTTCCAATGGCAATGATTCACGAGTCATGTGGAACCGTTATTTCTGACCCGACAGGAACCTACGAGGTTGGGCAAAAAGTTGTCATGATTCCCAATCAGCCTCCTATGCAGAGTGATGAAGAATTCTATGAAAACTACATGACAGGGACCCATTTCTTGTCTAGTGGCTTTGATGGCTTTATGAGAGAGTTTGTTTCTCTCCCTAAAGACCGTGTGGTGGCTTATGATGCTATCGAAGACACGGTTGCAGCCATTACAGAGTTTGTCAGTGTTGGCATGCACGCTATGAATCGTCTATTGACCTTTGCACATAGCAAGCGGGACCGAATCGCCGTTATCGGAGATGGAAGTTTAGCATTTGTGGTTGCCAATATTATCAACTATACTTTGCCAGAAGCAGAGATTGTGGTTATTGGTCGTCATTGGGAAAAATTGGAGCTTTTCTCATTTGCCAAAGAATGCTATATTACTGATAATATTCCTGAAGATTTGGCCTTTGACCATGCTTTTGAGTGTTGTGGTGGTGATGGTACTGGACCAGCTATAAATGACTTGATTCGCTACATTCGTCCTCAGGGAACGATTCTCATGATGGGAGTTAGCGAATATAAAGTCAATCTCAATACTCGCGATGCCTTAGAAAAGGGCTTGCTCTTGGTTGGTTCCTCTCGTTCTGGTCGCATCGATTTTGAAAATGCCATCCAAATGATGGAAGTCAAGAAATTTGCCAATCGTCTTAAAAATATCCTTTATCTAGAAGAACCTGTAAGAGAAATTAAAGATATTCACCGTGTCTTTGCAACCGATTTAAACACAGCCTTTAAAACTGTGTTTAAGTGGGAAGTATAAGTGCTGGAGGTTAATTGTGGAGAAAATCATTAAAGAAAAAATTTCTTCCCTACTTAGTCAAGAAGAGGAAGTCCTCAGTGTTGAACAACTGGGAGGTATGACCAATCAAAACTATTTGGTCAAAACAACAAATAAGCAGTACATCGTTAAGTTCTTTGGTAAAGGGACAGAAAAACTGATCAATCGTCAAGATGAAAAGTATAATCTTGAACTACTAAAGGATTTAGACTTAGATGTAAAAAATTATCTTTTTGATATTGAAGCTGGTATCAAAGTAAATGAGTATATCGAATCTGCGATTACGCTTGATTCAACGTCAATCAAGACCAAATTTGATAAAATTGCTCCAATATTACAAACTATTCATGCTTCTGGCAAGGAATTAAGAGGAGAATTTGCTCCTTTTGAAGAAATCAAAAAATACGAATCCTTGATTGAAGAGAAAATCCCTTATACCAACTATGAAGCTGTTCGAGAAGAAGTCTTCTCCTTAGAGAAAAGACTGGCTGACTTAGGTGTTGACAGAAAATCTTGTCATATTGATTTGGTGCCTGAAAACTTTATCGAGTCACCACAAGGACGACTTTATCTGATTGACTGGGAATATTCATCAATGAACGATCCAATGTGGGATTTGGCTGCTCTCTTTTTAGAGTCTGAATTCACTCGTCAAGAGGAAGAAGACTTCTTGTCTCACTATGAGAGTGAGCAAACACCTGTCTCTCGTGAAAAGATTGCAATCTATAAAATTTTGCAAGATGCTATTTGGAGTCTATGGACAGTCTACAAAGAAGAGCAAGGTGCAGATTTTGGTGACTATGGTGTGAGTCGTTACCAAAGAGCTGTTAAAGGTTTGTCATATTATGGAGGTTCAGATGAAAAATAAAAATGGAGTTTCTTTTGGTCTACTCTCAGGTATTTTCTGGGGTTTAGGTCTAACGATTAGTGCTTATATCTTTTCGATTTTTACAGATTTGTCGCCCTTTGTGGTGGCCGCTGCTCACGATTTCTTGAGTATCTTTATCTTACTAGCTTTTTCTTTTTAGTAAAAAGAAGGAAAAGTTCGCCTCTCTATTTTTCTTAAATATTCGCAATGTTAGTGTTATCATCGGAGCCTTGCTAGCAGGTCCCTATCGGAATGCAGGCCAATCTTTATGCGGTTAAGTATATCGGAAGTTCCTTAGCTTCATCGGTATCCGCTATCTATCCTGCGATTTCAGTTTTATTGGCTT
>BNJS01001543.1_pt1 | contig 66696 bp, 91 predicted proteins | sample 8540461 | NCBI WGS metagenome assembly BNJS01 (sample SAMD00202454, study PRJDB9452) | human saliva metagenome | isolation source: human saliva | place: Japan
ATATGTTTTGAGAAGGAAGAAATGACTTAGTGAACATAGTCAGGAAATATTGTGGGCAAAATGGAAGTTATCGAAAGGGTAAGCAAGACAGGAGAATCCTTTGAGGTTGTCACTTTTTCTGTTGTATCAAAGGATACAGGGGAATAAATACTATACCAATTGCTCGGCTTATGGAGAAAAGTGGATATTCCGAAAGGCTTTAAGCCCGGAGATTTTGTAAAGCTATTTGGGCAGGAGAGAAAATACATTGATGAGAATGGTAAAGGTATAGAAATGTGAAAATACTATCCTCAGGCTCCTAAAGGAAAAAGAAAAACAAAAGAAAAAGGAGATAAGAATAAGTCTGTCTTGAGACTATCAAGAAGTTTAAGATTGAAGAAAAGGCTAAGTTACATGAAAAGCTGGGATTATCCAAAGGAGTAGAAAGATAATAATTTTTCGGTGTGGTCTTCCGGACTGCACCAATAGCTTGAACTATTCGCTAAAACGAAGTAAAACATATTCGTTAAAACGAATAGAGGTATATTTTATGAACATATATCAGTGTTAGATAAATCAAGAGATGGAATATAAGCCTCAAGGCGAGTTCAAGTTTTATGTAAGGAAGGAAGAATAGAGGACAATAAAAGCAAAAGTGGAGTTTGGTTAATACCTCAAATATTCAGTTATACTTCCCTAAAACACAAAGACATAAAAATCAAAGAAATTAAGAGTTTTGTCGCTTTTTCAGGGTGTGGTGGTATGGATTTGGGATTTGAGGGAGGCTTCTGAAATATTTCCATCTTCTTTTTAATGAGAGGTTATGTAAGTCTTGGGAAATTGAAAAAGGGATGGTAAAATATTTCTTCCAAGGACGAGATTCAGAAACTGTATTTGCAAATGACATTCGACCAGATGCACAAACTGCATGGATTAATTATTTTTCAAAGAGAGGAACTTTCAAAGAGATTTACTATTTAGATAGCATCGTTGATATTGTGAAGCTCCATAAAGATAATAAGATAGATATTTTTCCGAAAGATATAGATGTTGTTATTGGTGGGTTTCCTTGTCAGGATTTTTCTGTAGCTGGTAAAAAGATTGGGTGTAATTCTCAAAAATCTCATCGAGGTGCTGAAATAAAATAGAAGAACCAACTGTTGAAAATCGAGGACAGTTGTATATTTGGATGAAAGAAGTAATTGAATTGGTTCAACCTAAAATCTTCTTTGCAGAAAATGTAAAAGGGTTAACGAATTTGGGAGATGTTCAAAAAATCATTGAATCTGATTTCTCCAGTATATGTAAAGACGGATGCCATGTCCTGCAAGAGTTTTGTCCCAGCAGATTATGGCGTTCCTCAAAGGTAGAGAAAGAGTTATTTTTATTGGTATTAAGAAATCCGAGTTAAGACAAGATATAGATGAAATTCTATTGAGAGATGGTTATCTTCCCCCGGAATTAGATCCATATCCACAACAGACACACTCAGATAATGGGATACTTGGAACAAAGCCTTATTGTACAACTAAAGAAGTTCTATTAGATCTTTTAGAACCAGAGGATTCTAAAGATAAAGATCAGCAAAAGTTACTCAAAAGCAGAAATTTATGGGGGAAAGCATTGTCAGGGCAAACTGAAATAAATCTAAACGTAATAGTAATCTACTCACATGGTGCCCGAGCATCATAGCAATATAGAATATCGGAGACTTTCCTTAGAAAATGGGGGAGGAATTTTAAAGAAATTGAAGAGGAAAGAAGAAAAGAAGGTTAACAGTTAGGGGTGTGCAAGGATACAAACTTTTCCGGATGACTATATATTTATTCAACCAGGGGAAGGACATTATAAAAATGTTTCTTCTTCGGATGCATATAAGTTGATTGGAAATGCTGTCCCCCCGCTCATGGCATATCATTTGGCTAAAAGAATAGAAGAACTTTGGTCAATCTACTTTTGCTGAACAAGGATAGAATAAAATTCAATGTATTTTTGACTCATTATTCAAATAGTTATTTTTGACTTTTTCTATCCAATACTTTTGTCTGCAATCAAGAGAATCAGGATATGGGTTATAATTCCAGTACTTTTGGAGTTCAATGATATCTAGAGATTCCAGTGCATTTTTAAACTCTTGAATGTGGTCTTGGAAAATTTTAAATACTCGAGGGAGGATTTAAAGCAATCTCCTCCTATCAGTAAATCCACTTTTTCCACCTGAAGTAATCTATCTCTAAGACTGGAATCAACAACGCTATATGTTGACTACAAGCCATTTTGAAAACTCTTATATTTTGTAGAGCTATTGGAAGATAAGAGTTCAGGGAATAAGACAAATGCTGTACCATAAATCTTTCTTTGCTCAACAGAATCTAAATCTGACCATTCCCTTATAATTGCAGAGGTGCTTTCGGAAAGCCACCACGCAGTTTCGCCTCTTTCTCTAAAGTATTCCGTGACTAAAAGAGATTGGGTTCTCTGAATTTTTCATTTTTCGTATGAAATGCCGCTTCTAGAGAAAAATGACTCAGTAGGATTTTGATCTAAAATTGATTTTATAGCGGGCTAAGTGAGTAACTACAACATCAGCTACAGAATCAGAGTATCTTCCATTTCTTACAAAAAGTTCCCTTTTTATTGACTTTAATAAAAATAATTTGAATATCAAGTACATCTACTCGAGTAGAACCTACTATGCTGTTACCTAAAATTGTCCAATTGTTTTCAGAAGAAGTTCGACGAGTGGAACTTTTCACCTCAATACCATATCGCTCTGTTGAGTTTAGTGTGTAGACAATATCCGAAAACCATGCCTCGCCTTCTAGTATAGTCTATCTGGCATCTTATTCCTTGATTTTTAATTACAGTTTCAGATGCTTCAACGACTATTTTTCACTTTCAGTAGGGGATAGCTTGGATGTGAATCTACTGGGATATTTATTATACATAATAATTATCTCGTTTTTATATCTTCAACAAACTTTGTGAAATCAAACATATAGTACCTCCTGGAAATAATAGCAATAATTGTACCATTAGTTATAAAAAAATGCAGCCATTTAGGGCAGATAAAAACTCTATTATACGGTAATCTAATAGACTACCGTTCCCTCTCCTTTCTCATATACTCCTCATAGTTTTTCCTAATCTGATACAGCTCATTCATTTCGGATTTTGCAGAAGAATACTCTTTAAAAAGAGTATTCTTTTTTTGATTCAGATCTTCAAGCTTTTCAAAAAGTTGTTTAGAATTTGGCATTTTAGAGTACGACTTTTTTAAGGCTTCAAGAGCGTTTTCATAGAGCAAGATTTCAGCCTTATGCTCTCTGGCAAAGTCTTTGTCACCAGGATTTTTCTTGTATTCCTGATAAACCTGACGATGTTTATTCACTGTATGGACTTGCTCCATGGACATGGATAAAGTTGTGATTTTCTCTTCCAGCTTCTTGATTATTTCCTGAAGGCTTTGTCTTTTATCTGCACTTTTTTTAATGTAATTATCAAGCTGAGCAAGGCTTTGAAAACCCTTTTCACGCATGGAAAGGACAGTGTCAGAAGCGACTTGTAAATTATGCTTGGTTGCTCAGTATTCATATCCTTTGCTTTTCTGAATCTTCGGATTATTTGCAATATCAATGATATTTCCGACACGCTTTTTAACGGTGAATGTCTTTTGATTAGCGTTTTCTAAAATTCTTTCTTTGAGACTTTCTTCCGTATAATCTTCTCCGATGGTCTTTGCTCTTGTAAATCTTTCCTTATCGTGATGCTTAAAGGCAATATGTTTTCCATATTTGATTTCATAGCCAAGTTCTGTCATCTTTTGGGTAAATTCTGCCCAATCTTTAGACTGTGCAATCATCCTATCTATGTCAAACTGGAGCCTACTTTTCCAGGAACTACCCTTCTTAGCTTGTTCATTTTCATACCAGGATTTTCCGCTTGTTTTATACTTTTTCTTGAATCTTTCGTAGTATTCGTCAATGACTGATAGATTATGCTCTTTGCAGAGTTTATCGCTTTGATAGCGAATCTGATGGTAGCTTCTTTTGTTGGATTGATAGCATTTTCCAGTTGCCATATTTACGTTGTTGAAATGATGTGGGTTATGAATATGGCCTTGTCGATATGGGTACTTAGGATAAATTCGTATTCTTCTTTCAATATTTTCTTACATAGTTCCAGACCAATCTGGTGAGCAATTTCAGGAGTGGTTTCGCCCGGTAGGAACGACTGGATATTTTGCCAGAACATTTCCCCTTATGTTGTGCTCCTCCCTTCTCTTTAAGAACTGCGTGTGTGCAGATACCGGGTGACACTTATTTGTGTTGACTAGGATTTGCTCATCTGTCTTTTTGGTATCAGTAATATATTCAATAGCCAAGTTGAGAGTTGCTTTTATTGGGTGTATTTTTGTGATTGCCATTATATTTTTTCTCCGTTTTCATTGCTTCGCCTAAGTAATAAGGGAATGAATCTGCCATATTTCTTGAAAGATGATCCACTTGTTTTTCTTTCATATCTTTATGTCAATGATATAGATAACTCCCGTAGAATTCACACGTTTTGCAATCTGATTTAGATTGTTGGTTGCGTTGTATAGCAATCCTTGCAGGTCGGCGTGGCTGTAGATCCACTTGATAGATTTCTTTCGAGAACATATTTCCGTAGGAAATGGCTCATTGTTCGTACTTTCATATTTTCTATTTTCTTCTTGAAAATTTCCTTTCTTCTTCTTCATTCAAGCAAATTTAATTGAATGTTTCTGTTCTGTTTGCCATATTTTCATAGCTCCTTTCCATTACTGGGGTCTTAGGGTTCTCAACAAGTTTAAAAATTGATAAAAAGAAGCAGAACCATGTTGTCTGTTTGATCAATTTATCGTAAGTGTGTACACACACTTTCATTGTGCTTGCTACATAAGAATGGACGAACAAGTATTGCTTATATTTATTTTGTAATAGTTATCCTGAAGGATAGAGTTTGTCAGCTCATTATTGGACTTCACTACAATTTATAGGATTATAGTCCTTTAAGAAATCAGCTTTAAGTCTTTCAATGGTGCAGGAGAAGAGCCGAGCTTTCCCATTTTGTACAGTTCGATATTTTTAAGATTCACAAGATTAATTTCCACACCTAATTCATCGGCAAGAGAACGATCTGAAACAAATCCATTTTCTAAAAGCCGGATAATTTCCTTATCGTCAATCAGAAGATGGGCTGCAAAGATATTTGCTTCAATTTCGTAGTGGTTTAATTTCTCTAAATATTGAAACTTCGTGAAAGGCATTTTGCTTAGCATATTTTCTATGAAGCTGGTCATGACCAATCTCGTGAGCTAAAACAACTTTTCTGATATTGGAGTGCAAATTTGAAGAAAGAAAGATAAAACGATTCCTTTGAATGATTTGATACATACCAAGTAGAACAGTTGTATTATTTATTTCTTCAAGATGTATATTTAAAATTTGAGTAAGCTCCAGAGGATCACGAGTAAAATATTTTTTTACCAAAGCATTTGCTTTTTCGTATATCCAATCGTTTGCCATTATTCTCCTTTATCATTCTTCCTTTTTCCGAATTTCTTATTCATATCTTTTGCTTTCCAATAAGCCTGGGTAATAGCTTGAAAGGCTGATTCAATGTCTTCTTCCGGAAGCGTTCCACCGGCAAACATACTGCTTACTCCATCTGCCAGAGCTCTGACTTTGCGACCTCTCCAGTGCCATATCTATTGGAAACTTCTTCTAAAACAGGTCTTCTTCGCCCATTAGAAAATTATAGTCGCAGTTCATAAGCTCTGCAATTTTCTCATAAACTTCCTTCTGTTTAGGAAATCTCTTTCCTTGTTCGTACAGAAGAAGAGTTCTTTTACTTACACCGATAAGCTTGGCAAACTCATCTTGCGTATAGTCATTCTCCATTCTATAGTTCTTTATTTTCTCTCCAAAGTTCATTTCAACCTCCATATAGTACTAAAGTTTACTTCGAAAGCATTATGTGAATTTTAGTACTTGTAATTCTTTGAGTTCCTTTTTATATAATTTAATAGAACTTAAGTGCACTTATTATACCACCTAAGAAAACTTAAATTCAATGTTAAATCTAAGAGTTGATTAAAGGAAATAGCTAGGGTGATGTTAAATTGGCAAAAAGGAAAAATGTTAAGAGAGTTAGAAAAGATGTATGAGAACCATGAGCTTCCTTTTTACCGACTATGATGAAAGCAAAAGCAGTACTTTCCATATACCGAAATGTTGTTTGGGCGGTAAAGAATACAGCACAATGTCTTGTTTGCGAGCAGGAAGTAACTTATGGCAGTGATTTGGGAACAGCACTTTCTTACCTTGAAAACTTTGCTCCGGATAGAGTCTTGGAAGATTTTGAGTCTCGGGTTAGAAACATTTTGGAAACAAAGTGGTTGATTGAAATTATTGACAATGCTTTAGCGAGAATAAAGGAATATCCTAGTGTGGGAAATGCTACTACACTATACTTCATTATTCCTACGTAAGTTGCGACAAACATTCCAATGAAGAGATTATGAGAAAAGTTGCATTGGAAAAGACAGCATTTTACCAGAGAAAAAACGAGGCTATTGCGATTATGGGAATAGCACTTTGGGGCTATGCACTTCCAACACTTCTAAAAGAACTTAGTGATGAAAAGAAAAAAGAGTTTTGCTATAGAGAGCATATTTACGCATAGATAAGGAGGAGGAATTTTGAAAAATAATGGAATCATTGCGAACGGATTGCGGAGTATTATCGACATATTGTGGATAAAAGAGAGGACAGTGTATGAACTAACTTTTATAGTAAGGTAGATATGCTGGAGAAAACACTGAATATTTATTTTGGGGCAAAGACTGTAGGAAAAACCTATGGTCTTTTATGCCCATTTTTGGGAGGACTATGAAAAGATTAGAAGCCCTCCGAAGTCTTTTTGGATTTTTGAGCAAACACATTTCAAAAGATAACGGAGGAAAACATGAACAAGAAATATTACATTTTCGTTGGAAACGAGAAGATAGAAGTGGATCAGAAGATTTATCAAAATTATTGGCAAATTACAAATCGAGAAAAATTATTTGAGCGACTTGACCGAAAAAGCAAGTTGCTCTCTAATTTAAGTAGTGAGTATCCATGCGAGGAAAGTTTGGTGGACGAGACTGTCAATGTAGAGAAAATCGTGGAAACCCAGATGATGTTACAGGCAGTGAGAGAGGCGATTTCTGAACTAAATGATGAGGAACGGGAAATCATTTTCCGTCTATTTTATGAGGAAGAATCCTTCGTCTCGATTGCCAAAGATAAGGAAATATCTGCACCAGCTTCTTCTAAAGAGAAGGAACAAGATATTCGAAAAGCTAAAGAAATTATTGAAAGATATTATCTAGATTTGCAGGAGCAGGCAGAAGGATTTCGTCTGCTCTATTTTTCACACTACTTTTAATAGGCGAATGTTTTGGCTTTTCTAAGGGCAGGGGATGTAGAACCTCGTTTTTGGGTGAGTCTACTTATGGCTTTGGAAAAATTTTGATTCCGCATTTGGTTAATAGAGAGTTGAATTTTCACTTTGTATATTGAAGGGCATTTTACACCTTGTATATAGGAAAGAATTTTTCTATGTGAAGATGCAAGCAAAAGCCCTTTTATAGCGAAAGGATTTGTTCTTTTGACAACTGAATAGACCAAGGTGAGGACTTTATTCACTTATTGAGAGTTATGACCTACGCCAAGATCTTTCTGCTGGATTCTATCTATTTAATGATGGAATTAGTTCCAATGGACACCGGTATAAACCGGAAACATAAGAAAGGGAGCGACTAATAGGATTACATAAAAGATAAGGGTGGCATCTTATTTCCATGACATAAGTGATGATAATGATACTTCAATAGTTTAGCCGGCTCGTCTAAATAAGAGGCGGAGGTGAGATTCTATGTTGCTGCCAAGCACCTACTAATGTCAAAAACTTTAGATGCAAAAACATTTCAGATAAGGAGAAGTTGGAATGAACAATAGTTTAATCGAATATAGTCTCCAACTGTCTATGTTGTCGATTTTATTTTTCCAGGCACTTACTGAGTGAAGTGGAATACAAAAAATAAAAATCAAATTGATGAAAAATACAATATTTCTACAGATTTATATTCATAATGTATTGTGAGTGCGGTAAAATCATGACTATATAGAAAGATACAAAAGGAGATGAGAATAGTGAAGAATAAAGTTAAGGTCATTAAAGGCGATACCACACTCAAAAGAAATATTTCTGGTTGTGTTGAACGTTCACTTAAGAGAGTTGCAGCATATTGCAGAGTTAGTACAGATAGTAAAGACCAGCTTAACAGCTATAATTCTCAGGTAGAGCATTACACAAATTTTATAAAAAGAAATTGTGAATGGACACTGGCCGGAATTTACGCTGATGAAGTCATAACAGGCACGAAAGTTGAAAAGAGAGTGGATTTTCAAAGGCTTATTCAGGATTGTATAAATGGAGATATCGATATGGTTATTACTAAATCCATATCCAGGTTTGCCAGAAATACTTTAGATACTTTACGATATGTTAGGAAAGCTAAAAAGAATCTGATGTTGCAGTCTCGAAGAGGAAAAATATCAATACTTTAACTATGGACGGAGAGCTACTCTAACTATTTTGAGTTCTGTAGCACAACAGGAAGTAGAAAATATTTCAGCCAATGTAAAAAGGTTTGAGAATGAAAATGGAAAGAGGAGAACTTATTGGTTTTCAAGGCTGTTTAGGCTATGACTACGATTCGCAGACCAAAAGAATTTCCGTTAATAAAAAAGAAGCAGAAATAGTACGATATATTTTTAGAAGGTATATTGAAGGTGTTGGAGGAATGGTGATTTCCAGAGAACTGGAAGAACAAGGCTATTTATCACCAAGAGGATATAAAAGGTGGACTGAAACAACGGTTTTGGGGATAATCAAGAATGAGAAATACAAAGGTGATATCCTTATGGGAAAAACCTTTACAGTTGATCCTATTTCGAAAAGGCGATTGGATAACTTTGGAGAACAAGATCAATTCTACATAGAAGATCATCATGAACTGATTATTTCTGAGGAAGATTTCGAGAAGGCGCAGAGTATAAGACTAAGACGGGCAAAAACAGAAATACTATAGCTAATAGTGAAGGAAAACGGGAAAAGTACTCCAGAAAAATATGCTTTTAGCAGTATGTTGGAATGTGGATTTTGTGGTCATTATTTGACTAGACGGAATTGGCATTCAGGATCAGAATATAAGAAAGTAGTGTGGCAATGTGTAAATGCAACAAAAAATGGGAAAAAATATTGTCCGCATAGTAAAGGCATTGAAGAAGAAGCTATAGAGAAAGCTTTTTATGGAGAGCTATAGACAGGTATGCCATAATAATGTAGACGTAACAAATGAGTTCTTAAAGACAGTTGAAGAAGAATTAAAAGATAATACTCTGGCGAAGGAATTGAAAAAAATAAGTAGTCAACTGGATAAAATACTAAAGAAGGAAAAAGAGTGTAGGGATTACAATACATATGTTACATCACAACTAAATAATAAAACGGAAGCACCTGTCTTGTGTTAAAAGTTAGATCACCACAAAATAACAAACATAAGGAGGGCTTCCGCTGTGGCTACTATAACACAAGATATGCGTTTTAGACTATCGCTCATTCATTATTCTGAAAAATATGGGGTATCAAAGGCTGCAATGAAGTATCGTGTTAATCGACAGTATATCTATCGCTGGCGTAACTCGATATAACGGCTCTATTGATTCATTACGAAACTCAATCTCGCCGTCCACATCATCATCCTAACCAGCACACTTAGAAGAGCTAAAGTTAATTGCTGATATGCGCCGAAAAATCCCTATACAGGACTTGTTGTCTTCTGGGTAGCTCTGGCGCAAAGAGGCTATAAACGCTCTATAGCAGGGCTTTATCGTATTTCTTCGAAGGCAAGGAATTATGGCTGATAAACTTCCTCAATCCTGCATGTTCCAAAGCCCTACGAGCAAATGCATTACCCCGAGAGCGTATCCAAATCGATGTAAAAATTCGTTCCTGCTGTATGCTTAGTGAATGAAGCAAAGGGCAGAAATTCTATCAATACACTGCTATTGATGAGTTCTCTCGGATGGCGATATGTAGAAGCTTTTTGACGAGCACAGCAACCTGCCCTTCGCTGTGTTTTGAGCATCTCTATTAAAAGCATTCCCTATGCCTATAGAGTGTGTACAAACAGATAATGGAGCAGAGTTCACCAAACGATCACTTCCACTAAAGAAGAGAATCTAACGCTATTCCAAAAACGTCTAAAAGAACATGGAATTCGTCATAAGCAAATACGCCCATTTACCCAAGACATAACGGTAAAGTGGAACGCAGTCACCGTAAAGACAATGAAAGATTCTATGCTTCACACACCTTCTATTCCTTTGAAGACTTTTCAAAAACAATTACAGCTATACAATAGAAGGGATTACAATCTGTTTCCTATGAGACCTTTAGGATGGAAATCCCCTAGTACCATCCTAAAGGAATTTATTCAGTGGGGTGTAACATATGTTTGACAAACCTACAATAAAATACTAAAGAAGGAAAAAGAGCTTGTTGAGTTAAGGCTTTAGTGAATCAATCAGCCTGGATGTTTATCAGGAAATAATATAACGAAATAGCATTAAGTAAAGAGAAGTTGGTGGAGGAAAAAAGAGTTTTAGAATTAACTTTACAAGATGAAAAGGCTTTAAAGGTAAGACTTGAAGGGTTTAAGAAATTGTTGGAGTCTAATAAATATCTTGAAGAGTTCGATAGATCTGTATTCGAGAGTATTGTAGATAAAATTATAAATGGAGGTACTAATCCGGATGGGGAGATTGATCCTGCATTGATTACGGATTATCTACAAGACGGGAACGAAGGATTCACAAAGCGGGCAAGAGTTTAAGGGCAGAAGAAAAAATGCAAAAATGGTTGATGAAATGCATAATAAATTGTATCCTCAATCAAGCAACGAGGTTGAAACTTTGTGTTCCCATACTAGCGACAATGAATTGCGAGGTGGTGGCGTTGCTGGAGAAGGAGGAATCGTAGAAATCAAGTAATCATAAAAATGCAGCAATACGCAAAAATTTTATGAGTATAATTGCTTTGAACCTCGAATAGGAGTATAATCAACTCGTTATAAAAATGCGTATTGCCGCAAAAATTTTACAAATATAGAGGCGCGAGATGATTATTGAACGTAAGATATACCTGGATAAACTTATATCTAAACGAGAAAATGGTCTTATCAAAGTTATTACAGGTATCCGTCGATGGAAAATCCTTCTTGTTGTTTGAACTTTATCATGAGTACTTGGTATCTACTGGAGTATCGGAAGATAATATAGTGGAGCTGGTATTGGATGAAATTAGTTATGCAAAATATAGAAATCCAATGGAACTTGATCAATATATTCGAGCTGCTGTTTCTGATAAAAAGCAGAAGTACTATGTGTTCATCGATGAGATTCAAAAAGGTGTCAGAGATTCAGAATCCGTATTTAGATGACAAAGAGGCTAAAAATCGGATTTGTTGATGTGCTGTTAGGACTCTGAAGCTGAAAAATGTGGATTTATATGTAACAGGTAGCAATTCAAAGATGTTGTCTTCCAGATCTCTTAACTGAGTTTAGAGGACGTGAGATGAGATTGTAGTGAATCCCCTTTACTTTTGCAGAGTTCTATTCTGCATACGAAGGGGATAAGAGAAATGCGTGGAGAATACTATACCTATGGGGAATGCCATTTGTATTGTCTTTAAAGACGCATGAAGAAAGAAGTAAGTATCTCAAAAAGATTTATTTTCAAAGACCTATATTTCTGATGTGCTGGAGCATAATAAGATTGAAAAATAATCAGGATGTTTTTGGAGGAATTATTAAATATTGTGTCATCTGCCATTGGATCGCTTACAGAATCCAAACAAGTTGTGCAATACATTCATGTGCTATCGACAAGTACTGAGTCGCACCTGCGACCATCAGTAAATATCTTGATTACTTTATTGATGCGTTCCTTTTTAAATAAGGCATATCGCTATGATATTAAAGGAAAGAAGTATATCGACACCCACTGAAGTATTATTTCAGTGATGTTGGATTAAGAAATGCCAGACTGAATTTTTAGACAACAGGAAGAAAACCACATCATGGAAAATGTGATTTATAACGAGCTATTTGCCAGGGACTTTGATATTGATGTTGGTGTTGTGGAGTACAATTATCGAGACGAAGATAAAAAATCAAGAAGAACTCAGTTAGAAGTTGATTTCGTAGCGAATAAAGGGAAGTAAGCGATACTAGTGCAATCAGCACTTAGTGTTGAGGATGAATCTAAGAGACTACAAGAAATCAATTCGCTTGTTCGAGTATCAGATTCGTTCAAAAAGATTGTTGTCGTAAGAGACAATATTATGCCTTGGCATGACGAAAATGGAATTCTGTATATTGGAATAGAAGATTTCTTATTAGATCCGGAATCGTTAGAAAAATAAGAAGATAAAAGATGAGTAATAAAATTTTATTCTCAATCAAGCAAGGAGCTTGAAACTTTGTGTTCCCATACTAGTGACAATGAATTGCGAAGTGGTGGCGTTGCTGGAGAAGGAGGAATCGTAGGAATCCTAGGATTTAGGGCCGTTTTAGAAGCAGTTTGTATTTTATAGAAGATTATTTTGGGTAGAGAAAGATTCTGAAAAATTTCATATAAATAGTGACAAAAGACGATAGGGACTATCTGTCGTCTTTTTAGCTATAAATTTTAGAAAGATGAAGTTATCATTTGATTTTTACTTTTTCATGACAAACTATTCAGAGAACGAAAAGGAGAGGGAAAACCATGATTGATACAAAGAAAGAGCAAGAGCGTGACGAACTGCATCGTGCGATATGGGCAATCGCTGATGAGCTCCGTGGTGCTGTGGATGGTTGGGATTTTAAGAACTATGTCCTTGGAACCATGTTTTACCGCTATATTTCTGAAAATCTAACAAACTATATTAATTCCGGCGAACAGGAGGCCGGAAACAATGATTTTGACTATGCCAAAATGTCCGACGTCGATGCAGAAGAAGCTCGCGAGGGATTGGTAGAAGAAAAAGGATTTTTCATTCTTCCTTCGGAGCTTTTCTGTAATGTAAATAGGGAATCCGACAATGACGAAAATCTGAATGAAACTTTAGAGCGTGTATTTAACCACATCGAAAGCTCTGCAAAAGGATCATCTTCCGAAAGCAGCTTTGCCGGATTGTTTGATGATTTTGATGTGAACAGTAACAAGCTCGGCTCTACTGTTGCAAAGAGAAATGAACGTCTTGCAAAACTTTTGCATGGCGTAGCGAATATGAATCTTGGGGATGTGAAGGAGCATGATATTGATGCCTTTGGCGATGCTTATGAATATCTGATGACCATGTACGCGTCCGGCGCCGGAAAATCCGGCGGCGAGTTTTTTACTCCCGCTGATGTTTCCGAGTTGCTTACCAAACTTGGAACGGTGGGTAAGACGGAAATCAATAAAGTCTATGATCCTGCATGTGGCTCCGGCTCTCTTCTTCTGAAAGCGGAAAAGATTTTGAGGCAGAGATGCTGTCAGAAACGGCTTTTATGGACAGGAAATCAATATCACCACATATAACCTCTGCCGTATCAATATGTTCCTGCATGATATTGGTTTTGATAAGTTTGACATTGCTTGTGAGGATACTTTGACCGTACCACAGCATTGGGATGATGAACCCTTTGAACTGATTGTTTCCAATCCGCCCTATTCCATCAAGTGGGCCGGCGATGATAACCCGCTTCTGATTAATGACCCTCGTTTTTCTCCGGCCGGTGTCCTTGCACCGAAATCGAAGGCGGACCTTGCCTTTATCATGCACTCTCTTTCATGGCTGGCAACAGGTGGTACGGCAGTGATCGTTTGCTTTCCCGGCATAATGTACCGTGGCGGTGCGGAGCAGAAGATCAGAAAGTATCTGATTGACAATAACTTTATCGATTGCATTATCCAGCTGCCGAGCAATCTGTTCTTCGGAACTTCTATTGCGACCTGCATTATGGTTCTGAAAAAGGGTAAAGCCGACAACAAAACGCTGTTCATTGATGCCTCCGCAGAGTGCGTCAAGGTAACGAACAACAATAAACTGACACAGGAAAACATCGAAAGAATCGTAGATTCCTTTGCAAAGCGAAGCGAGGAAGACACTTCACATCTTGCAAGCTATGGGAAATTGAGAGTAATGACTATAATCTTTTCCGTTTCTACCTATGTGGAGGCCGAAGATACCAGAGAAAAAAATCGACATTGTAGAAGCTCAATGCTGAAATCGAGCAAATCGTTGCCCGTGAACAGGTTCTTCAGGGATGAAATAGCAAAGATTATCGCGGAAATCGAGGTGGAATGATGGCAAATAATGTTTATCAGTTATTTCCGGATGTTGAGATTGTGAACCCATGCGTTCACAATCTGATTTGGTCACATCAAATTGGACTCGAGAAGATATATTAGTGTTGAGTTCCCAATGAAAAGAAGAAGCCATTTTGAATGCTTTGAAGTATTTTTAAGATGTCGGAATGTTAAGTTTATATATTAATATCCTGGAGGAAAATGATGAATATCAATAATATAAACAATTTATCTTATTATTGTTCTGAAAGGAGAATCAATTTTTGATGAAAAAGTTCTGAAATTAAACCGATAGACATACTAAGCACGTTGCATTCGCCAATGCGGAGGAGGCAACTGGTTATAGGTATTGAAGATGACGGAACGATTACGGGATTTAATTATAAAGGTGCTCATGTAATTGATGAGTATAGAAATATTTTTCAACTGAATTAAGAGAAACCCCTATAAATCCGAGATTTGATGTTCTGGATGTGAAAAATAATAGAAATGAGGGACGATAAGATGATAATTATTTCTGTAGAAGTCTTCTGATAGGGTAGTAAAATCATATGATGTCAAAGGGTTTTCCTTAGGCAAAATGATAAAATCCAAAAGAATTAAATTTCGAGCAGGTTCTTCCAGTTGCAGTACGATAGGGACAGAGATACTTTTGAGATGAAATCGTTCAATTGTCAAGTTTAGATGATTTAGATGATACTCTAATTAATGATTATAAGGATATTATGGATATTTCTGAACTTTCAGTGAAAGAAGTATTAAAACCAGAAATTTACTGATAATGGGAAATTAACCAATGCAGAATTTTACTTTTGGTAAAAATCCATCAAAGTTTTTACCACAAAGCGAGACTAAGGGTTATTAGTATAATGGAATGCACCAAAATGGTAGGAACCGAAATAAATATTATAAAAGAGAAAACATTTGATGGAGCAATTCCCAATATTATTAGAAGAATCAAGAATTTATAAATACTCAATTAAGAGATTTTCAATATCTAGATAAAGATGGAAAAATTTAAAATAATGCCTGAATATCCGAGTTTGCATGGTTTGAAGGAATAGTTAACGCTTTGACACACAGGAACTACTTGATTCGAGGAGAACATATTAAAGAGTGCTGATTTTTGATGACAGATTAGAAATATATAGCCGGGACTATTACCTAATATTGTGACTATTGAGAATATATTGAGTCAAAGATATTCAAGAAATCCAAGGATTGCCAGAACATTATGAATTTGGTTTGGGTAAAAGAAATGAATGAAGGCGTTAGAGATTTGTTCTGAAATGGAAAAGTTGTTTTAAAGAAACCAAAAGTATTTCTGAACCAATAGCAATGTCCTTCTTGTCTTGGAGAACAATATTTTTAAATAGAACGATGAAACAGTAGATAAAATAAAAATATGATTTTCAGAAGAAAAGTTTGAAAAATTAAATGGAGATGAAAAAGTAATCTTGCATTTTTATGTATAATAATGGAGAAAAATGACTACTAAAAAGAAAACAATTGAACTTGTCTGAAAAAGGGTCTACCTTCTGTGAAAAGTTGCTTAAAAATCTTGCGGATAAAAGATTTATTAGAATGGCATGGAACATCACAGAATGATCGTACACAAAGCACTATACACTCAAATTTTTAGTTTTAAGACTACTCATTAAAGAGTTGAGAAGAACGCAGAAAAGTTGAGAAGAATGCAGAAGAGTTGAAAAACATAGAAGAGTTGGAGAAGAATGCAGTGAAGAGTTGAGAAGAACATAGAAGAGTTGGAGAAGAACGCAGAAGAGTTGAGAAAAACGCATGAAGAGTTTTGAGAAAAATGCAGAAGAGTTGAGAAAGAACGTAGAAGAGTCTGAGAAGAGCTCAGAAGAGTTGAGAAGAACATAGAAGAGTTGAGAAGAATACACATAGATTTGGACAATAGTGAGCATATCGAAATATCTGCCTTACGACCTATCGAGGAACAGCTGAAGCCAGAAATCGAGCAGCAGAAAGCGGTTTCTATGTCAGCATCCCCTTCAAATAGAGGAAGACGGTGAGAACAATGAGTAATATGAGAGAAAACAGAGCAAACTGGAGGAACTGATTCAGAAGTACTGCCCGGATGGGGTGGAGTATAAAAACTTGGGAGACTTTGCAATTATCTCTCGTGGTGGCAATTTCCAGAAAAAAGATTTTCTAGCAGAAGGGTTCCCTTGTATTCATTATGGACAGATTTATACAAAATACGGTCTTTCTGCAAAGAATACATTCACTTTTTATAAGTACTACATTTGTGCTGAAAAACAGAAAAAGGCATCTCCGGGTGATATCGTTATGGCTGTGACGAGTGAAAATATTGAAGATGTATGTAAATGTCTTGCTTGGTTGGGAGAAAGCGAAGTGGCTGTTAGTGGACACTCTGCAATCATACATCATAATCAAAACCCCAAGTATTTAGTTTACTATTTTCATACAGAAGATTTCTTTGCTCAAAAACGTAAACTGGCATCACGGAACAAAGGTTATAGAAGTTACTCCTGATAAACTTAAGGATATTATATCCCTCTTCCACCCCTAGAGTGTAAAAGTAGAAATTGTCCGTATTCCGACATTTCTACAGACGTCTACAGCAGCTTACAGCAGAGCTTACAGCAGAGCTTACAGTGAGAAAGAAACAGTATGAGTATTATCGGGATAAGCTGCTGACCTTCAGCGATGCCCAAGGGGGAGTAACAAGTAATGTTGTACGGAGGACATTGGGCGAGGTTTGCTATATTTCTGCGGGAGGAGATGCTCCCAAAGATTCAATGTCAAAGCAGAAAACTGAAAAGTATTCTGTTCCGATTATCAGCAATGGAATCGGAGAAAATGCACTGTACGGGTATACGGATTCGGCAAAGATTGAAGAACCTGCGGTAACTATAGCAGCAAGGGGAACTATTGGATACGCAGAATATAGAGATTATCCCTTCTACCCAATCATTCGTTTGCTTACTGCCATTCCAAAGGATACGACAGTTGTAAATACGAAGTATCTTTATTACTGCCTGCAAGGTAAGCAGTATAGCATTCCAATGGGAGGTATTCCTCAACTGACGGCTCCAGAATTGAAAAAAGTGGAAATTCCTATTCCGTCGCTGGATGTGCAAAATCGTTTAGTCAATGTCCTTGACAACTTTGATGCTATCTGTTCCGACCTGAAAATCGGTCTCCCTGCCGAGATTGAAGCAAGACAAAAGCAGTATGAGTTCTACCGTGATGCCCTCTTGACTTACGCTGCAACCGGTAAGACAATCTTGACAGACAGACAGACAGACAGACAGACAGACAGACAGACAGACAGACAGACAGACAGACAGACAGACAGACAGACAGACAGACAGACGACAGACAGACTTAATGGCTTGATTTTTGCTTTGTCAATATGTTTTTGGTGTTGTCTGTATTGAGGTTAGGCGATGTCGCTACCGTTACCAAACCTGCTGGATTCGAGTTTACAAAGTATGCTAACATACCCGATGAAGGTCAAATTATTGCTCTGCGTGGATTGAATGTGAAGAACAGTAGAACTTGACCTTAAAGATGTGAAATATATTGATAAGAGTGATTTGTCAAAACTCACTAAAGGAGCAAATTACATATCGGTGATATGCTGTTTACCTATGTAGGAACGATTGGACAAGTTGCTTTGGTTAACGAGAACGATAGATTTTACCTTGCACCCAATGTGGCATTGATTAGAATTGGGCAACCATTTTTGAAACCAGAGTATATGCGTTACTATTTTCAGAGTTCTATGTTCTGGAATACTCAAATAAATAGATTATTGCAATCTTCTTCTATGCAAAATATTCCGATGGAGAAAATCAGGAAGTTTGTTTTACCAGTCCCGTCAACCGAGGTACAGGAACGCATTGTCTCCATCCTTGATCGCTTCGATGCTCTTTGCAACGACTTGACTTCCGGCTTGCCTGCCGAAATAGAAGCACGAAAAAAGCAATACGAATATTATCGAGATAAGCTGCTGACTTTTCAGCAAAAATAAAGACACAAGGAGGACACCGCATGAGCACTGACAACATCATTGCCGCAAGCAATGAGAGTACCGTGGTTGCGGAATATACACCGGAAAGCTCGCGCTCTGACTGCTTCCAGAGTGAAGAAGCTTTAGAAAAGGAATTCATCCGATTGCTGACCATGCAAGGGTACGAGTACCTTACGATTCATACTGAAAACAGTCTGATTTCTAATCTTAGAAGACAGTTGGAGATTTTGAATGACTATGCCTTTACCGGCTGAGCGAGTGGAAGGCGGTTTTACGGAAAACGCTTGCCAATGCAAACGAGGGATCGTGAGAGAAAAGCCGCACCATGCAGACCGATCATGTGAAGGTGCTTCGCAAGGACGACGGCACTTCTAAGAATATTCAGCTCATTGACAAAGAATATTACAATAATCGCCCTCAGGTTATCAACCAGTATGAAGAATCCGAAGGCAGACACGACACACGCTATGATGTGACCATTTTGGTCAACGGTCTGCCTCTTGTCCATGTCGAACTGAAACGTCGGGGCGTTGCCATCCGAGAAGCTTTTAACCAGATCAAACGCTATCAGAGAGACAGCTTTTTTGCGGCAAGCGGTTTATATGAGTATGTGCAGATTTTCGTTATTTCCAATGGAACGCACACCACGTATTACTCCAATACCACCCGGAATAGCCATATCAGGGAGATGGGTGAATCTGCAAAGCAGAAATCGAAGAAAACTAGTAATAGCTTTGAGTTTACTTCCTTCTGGGCAGACGGCAACAATAAGGTGATTGCCGACCTGATTGATTTTACAAAAACCTTTCTTTCAAAGCATACGATTCTGAATGTACTGACCAAGTATTGTGTTTTTACGACAGAGGATATCTTGATGGTGATGCGCCCCTATCAGATTGCGGCGACTGAGCGTATCTTGAACCGTATAGAGGTATCCACCAACTACAAGAAGATGGGAACACCGGATGCAGGAGGATATATCTGGCACACTACGGGAAGCGGAAAAACGCTGACCTCCTTCAAGACAGCACAGCTGGCATCTGCACTTCCTTATGTGGACAAGGTTTTTGTTCATGGTTGATAGAAAAGACCTGGACTATCAGACCATGAGAGAATATGACCGCTTTGAAGAAGGCTCTGCGAACAGCAATGCTTCTACCAGAATATTGCAAAGACAGCTTGAAGACAGAGACGAAAAAGGCGGTTACCACCCGTATAAAATTATCATCACGACCATCCAGAAGCTGGACAACTTTATCACGAAGAACAAGGGACATGAGGTGTTTGGCAAGCACGCGGTTATTATCTTTGATGAGTGTCACCGCAGTCAATTCGGAGAGATGCACGCTAAAATCATCAAGGCATTCAAGAATTATCACCTGTTTGGGTTTACCGGCACGCCGATTTTTGCCGCCAATGCAGGAAAAGGAAAGCACATGGATTTGCTGACGACTCCGCAGACCTTTGGCGACCAGCTCCACACCTACACCATTGTGGATGCCATAAATGACGAGAATGTGCTTCCGTTCCGTATTGATTATGTGAATACGGTCAAGGAAAAAGAGAATATCAAGGACAAAAATGTTTCAGCAATCGACATTGATCACGGGCGATGGGGGCACCGAGACGTATTCGCGAAATTGTAAAATACATTCTGGAGCATTTTTGATCAGGAAAACCAAACAGAAACAGCTACTACTCCCCAAAGACGTATGGCCGGCTTCAATGCGATATTTGCTGTCAGCGCCATTCCTATGGCAATGAAGTATATAAAGTTCTAAGCAGATGACGAAAAACCACCGCCAGTTTACGATAGCAACGATTTTCAGTTATTCTGCAAAATGAAGAGGATCCGGAAGATGTCTTTGCAGAGAGGCTTTGATACCGATGCCCTACACCAAACTTCCGTGACTTTCTAGATAGTGCAATTAAGGATTATAATGCTACGTTCAATACGAACTTTGATACCTCTTCTGACAAGTTTCAGAACTACTACAAAGATTTGTCTATGCGAGTAAAGAACCGGGAAGTGGATTTGCTGATTGTTGTAAATATGTTCCTCACGGGCTTTGATGCGACAACGCTGAATACTCTATGGGTGGACAAGAATCTCAAAATGCATGGACTGATTCAAGCCTATTCCCGAACCAACCGTATCTTAAATTCCGTTAAGACCTACGGAAATAACATTGTCTGCTTCCGGGATTTGCAGAAGGCTACGGATGACGCCATCGCTCTCTTTGGGATAAGAATGCAAGCGGTATTGTTCTACTGAAGAGCTTCAACGATTACTGGAACGGCTACGAGGATAACCACGGGAAATATCATCCGGGCTACGTTGACTTGCTTGAAAAGCTGGAAACAGAATTCCCTCTTGGTACGCCGATTGTCGGAGAACAGGCAGAGAAGGACTTTATCAAGCTGTTCGGTGCCATCCTCAGTATGAGAAACATTCCTTTCGTCCTTTGACCAGTTTACCGAAATGGACAGTGTTGCCGCATGGGATTTACAGGATTATCAGAGTATCACCTTGACCTTTTACGACAAGTACCGCAGAAAAGAAGATGCTGAAAAAGAAGATATAACGGATGATATTGAATTTGAAATCGAGCTGATTAAGCAGGTGGAAATCAATATCGACTACATCTTGATGCTGGTTGAAAAATATCATGACGGTAACTGTGAAGATAAAGAAATCCTCTCTTCTATCCGTAGAGCAGTTGACGCAAGTATGCAGCTACGTAGCAAGAAGGAGCTTATCGAAGCCTTTATCAGTCATGTCAATGTGGATACGCAGGTAACGACAGACTGGCGACGCTTTGTTCTGAAGCAGGAAGAGAATGATTTAACGAATATTATCACAAGTGAAAAGCTAAAAGAGGAAGAAACCAGAAGATTGGTTGATAACGCATTCCGTGACGGGGTGTTCAAAACGACAGGAACAGAGATTGATAAGCTCATGCCTCCGGTTTCCCGTTTTGGCGGTGGTGGCAGAACGCAGAAAAAGAAAGGTGTAATCGAAAAGCTGAAAGCTTTTTTCGAGAAGTACTTCGGGCTTGGTATTTCTGAATTCCGGGTAGAGGAGCAGGAGAAGAATGTAGTTTATGAGCCGGATGCGAGATATCAGATAGCAGCAGATGAATCAATATCGTATAAAGTAAAAGACAAATAAACATTTCTTGAGTCAAAGGCAATCAACCGTAAAAAGTTGCTCGCTTTTAGCTTATAACAAGAGATGTAGGCGAAGATGGAGACCTCTGCATCTTGTTTGTTTGTGTTTACAGCTGCCGTACGTTAAAATAAGAGCATGTGATTTCAGACGCACAGGAGAAGCCATGCAAATATCCAGTCGTTTCAGCATTGCCCTTCACATCTTCGCCTGTGTGGATGCGTTTCAGGCGACTCACAAAATGACCAGCGACTTTCTGGCGAGCAGCGTACCATGGAGGCAGAGATGCGGAAGTATACGCTAGAGGACATTCATTCGGGGCTAGCTTCCGATGATCGGGCTTGTTACGCTGCTCTTGTTTCACTGAGATCATTTGATTCAAGATAATACTACCGGGGCGTATCCCGGAGAGAAGGGGAGGATACACATGTTAAAGTATTTGATCATCGGCGCGGGCGGGGTCGGCGGCACACTCGGCGCCTATCTGCTTCGCGCGGGACTTTCGGTAAGTTTTCTGGCACACGGTAAGACCTTGGAGGCACTTTAGAAGGGACTCGCGCTGGTAAAGGACAGCGGTGAGGAGACTTTTTCGCCGGTCCGCTGCGTTTGATGAGACGAGTTTGCCAGAGACGCCGGATGTCATTTTTCCTCGCGCTGAAGTCCTATTCGATTGACAGCGTCCTGCCGTTTCTTGAGCGCGCTCGCCACGGAGCACACGGTCATCATCCCGCTATGCAATGTCTTCGGGACGGGAGAGAAGTTACAGAAAAAGTTGGAGAAGCCGCTGGTCACGGACGGCTGTATCTAGGTGATGGGCAATGTCGAGGAAGCGGGCAGAATCCGTCAGCTCGGCAGCTTAATGCGTGGTTTACGGCGTCCGGAAACCGGAGGAGGCGCGCCCTGTCTCGAGGAAGTGAAGGCGGATCTCACGCGGGCAGGTGTCGAAGTGGTGCTGAGTGACAACATCCGCCGTGACTGCATGAGAAATTTGCCTACCTCTCGCCGCACGGTGCGGTCGGCACTTACTTCAATATCACGGCGGCGCATTTGCAGCGCGAGGCGAGTACCGGAACTTTTATCGCGGCCTGGTACGCGAAGTGCTCGCGATTGCGGAGAAGATGGGCATCGCCATGGACGGCTACAGTGAGGCGGACAGCCTGAAGGTGGTGGACGGACTTGCGCCCGAGATGACCACCTCGTTTCAGAAGGATGTCGCGACGTGAGAAAGTCCGAGGTCGACGGGCCTAATTATGAAGCGCAGCGCCTCGGGAAGCGCTACGGGATCGAGACGCCCTATTCCCGATGAGGTGATTGAGTCCTTGCAGGCGCGCAGCCGAAGCAAGAAAGAAACAGTATGAGTATTACCAAACCAAATTACTTGAACAGCCACAAAAATAAAAAGTTAAAATAGTTGCAGTTGCGCACAGTATTGACATTTGTTTTAGACAACCTATAATGAAAAATGAACAACGGGGAGCTCGTTGAGAGCTGAGAGTGGATTGAACAATCCTGACCCATAACCTGATTTGGATAATGCCAACGTAGGGAAATAGTCCGCTAAAGGGACAGGTACTTATGATTCTTCATTCAGAATCTCATGGGTGCTATAGAATTCTACGCTATCCTTTTGGGGATGGCGTTTTTTTATTCCACTTTAATAAGCCCTCGTCCATCAGGAAGCCGGCAAAGTAGTGTACAGAAAGAAAGGAGCAAAAAGTGAAGGAATGTTTGGAAAATGTCAGAAAGAAAGGCCCATTGGTGCATAATATTACAAATTATGTAACGGTAAAACGATGTGGCAAATGTAATACTGGCAATAGGCGTGATCCTATTATGGCAGATGACAGGAAGAGGTGGAAGAAATTACAGCGATTTGTGGTGGATTGAATATCAATATCGGAACCCTGAATCAAAGAACCATAGAGTCCATGCATTTGGCAGGAAAAAAAGCTAATGCTCTTGGACATAAAATACTCTTAGACCCTGTAGGAGCAGGAGCTTCCGTCCTTAGGACAAAAACAGCCCTTTCTTTAATGAAGGAAGTGCATTTTGATGTGATTCGGGGAAATGTCTCCGAAGTGAAAGCTTTGGCATTGGGAAGCCAATCCACCAAGGGCGTGGATGCGGATGCTGCAGATGTGGTGAGAGAAGAAAATCTTCCGCAGATGCTATCCTTTGTAAAAGAATATGCCAAAAGTTTCGGTACTATCATCGCTATTACAGGCGCTATCGACCTGGTGACGGATGGGGAGAAGTCTTATGTTATTCGGAATGGGTGCAAAGAAATGAGCAGGATTACGGACAGGTTGCCAGCTTTCCGGATTGATTAGCGCACTTTTAGTGGCTAATCCGGACAAGGCCTTGGAAGCGGTTGCCGCAGCCACCTGTACCATGGGGGCTTGCCGGAGAAATCGGGAAAGCTCATTTGCAGGAAGGAGAAGGAAAGTGCCGGCTATCGGAATCGCATTATAGACGCCATTAGCCTTATGACAGGAAGAGCTGGAAAAGGAGCAGCTATGAAATTGATAAAGACTCCCTTTGCTGTATGCGGTGACGCGATGACATTGGCTTAAGGGAAGAAGCTTTAAAAGAAGATGTAGGGAGTCTGCCCTTAAGGGTGGCGCAAGCTTTATTCAACTACGGGAAAAGGAAGACATGGTCTTAGACCATGATGCCTATCTTCAAGAAGCCCTGGAAATAGGAAAGCTTTTGCAGAAGCTATGGAGTTCCCTTTGTTTTGGATGATGAGGTGGAATTGGCTATAGAAGCGGATGCGGACGGTGTTCATGTGGGTCAGAAGGACATGGAAGCGGGAAGGGTTCGGGAAAAGCTGGGAGAAGAGAAAATCCTGGGGGTATCGGTACAGACCGTGAGGAAGCCATTCTTGCCAAGGAAAGAGGGGCGAGACTATCTGGGAGTGGGGGCAGTGTTCCCCACAGGATCCAAAAAGATGCGGTGGATGTGAGTTTGGAAACTCTAAAAGCGATTTGTGAGGCGGCGACCTTCCGGTGGTGGCTATCGGCGGCATCAGCAGAGAGAATGTGATGGAATTAAAGGGAGCGGGATTGCAGGAATAGCCGTGATTTCTGCGATTTTTGCAAAAGCCGGATATAGAGAAGGGCTACAGCGGATTTACGGAAGCAGTGCCTGAAAAATGCTATTTTCCGGAAAAAGGAAGGATAGGAGATTAAAAGCTTCCCGTTGGCAGGAAGAAAGTTAGAGCATCAAATAATCAGGAAATAGCCAGAGCATCAAATAATCGAGAAAAAGCCGGAGCAGAAGAGTGCTCTAAAAAGAAAGAAGGTGAGGCAAAATGAGAACAGCATTAAGTATTGCGGGAAGTGATTCCAGTGGTGGTGCCGGTATACAGGCGAGATATCAAAAACTAGTGACCATGAACGGCGTTTACGCCATGACCGCTATACTGCCTTAACGGCACCAGAACACCTGCGGTGTGAGAGGAATTGTAGAAATAAGTCCGGATTTTCTGGGGCAGCAGTTGGATGCTGTCTTTGAAGACATTTTTCCGGATGCGGTAAAGGTGGAATGGTCTCCTCAACGGCACTGATTGAGGTAATCGCTGGAAAAACTGAAATTCTATGGGGCAAAGAATATTGTTGTGGATCCGGTGATGGTGGCAACCAGCGGTGCGCGCTCTTATAGAGGATGAGGCCTGAAACCTTAAAAAGAAAAGCTTCTTCCTTTGGCAACGGTTATTGCACAAATAGTTTCGGAGGCGGAAATCCTGACGGATACCGGGATTAAAAAGATGCAGATGCGATGGTGCAGGCCGCTTGCAGCCTCTCAGAAAAATACGGATGTTCTGCGCTGGTAAAGGGAGGGCACAGCATTAATGATGCCAATGATGTGCTGTTTAAGGCGAGGGCAAAAAGAAATCTGGTTTTGCAGGAGAACGTGCAAAATCCCAATACTCACGGTACCGGTTGCACCCTGTCCAGCGCCATTGCTTTCCAATCTTGCCAAGGGAATGGAATTGGAAGAGGCTATAGAAAATGCTAAGGCTTATCTTTCCGCTGCGTTGGCAGCCATGCTGGATTTAGGAAGGGTTCAGGTCCCTTGGCACATAATTTCAATATTTTAAGTGAATTGTAAAAAGGAAAAGGAGAGTATAGAAATGGAAGAGGCAAGAAAACAAAAATTTGACGGATTTTGCCAATCTTTATGATGAGTGGTTTATGAAGAATGAAAAACTGTTTACCAGTGAACTGAGACTTTTTGAAAGGCTCTAGGAGACATTATGGGGAAGAAGATATTGTCCGTGGGATGCGGAAGCCGGACTTTTGAGAGTTACATAGACAGTTCCCATATCGAAGGGGTTTGAACCGTCAGAAGATATGGGGAAAATTACGGAGAAGCGAGGAGTCAAGATTCTTCAGTATGGCTTGATTGAGGATGTGGAACTAAAGGAGGAAAGCTATGATATTATCTATTTTCAATGGAAGCTCCAGTTATATAGAGGATTTAAGTCCTGCTTTACGGAAAATGCCTGAAGGCTTTAAAGAAGGGGGAGATTAATTCTTTTGGATGTTCCCAGAGAGCGCCTTTTGGCTTTATGTATCTTCTGGCAAAAGAGGCGTAAATAGCTATGAGCATGAATATCTGAAGGGTGCCATGCCGAGCTACCCTATCCCCTTGGCCTGGTCTCCATGGAGTATGGCATACCACGGAAGAGAAAATTAATGTTTTTGAAAAGCCTGGGTATTCAAAACTTTTCCTTCTACCAGACTCTTTTGAAAAATCCCATGTACACCAATGAGGAGCCGGAAGAAGTAGTCGAGGGCTATCAAAGCGGTGGATATGTAGCCATTATTGCAGAAAAATAAAGCTGAAATAGGATGAAATAGAGAGAAGAAGGTGAAGTATGGTGAAACTATCGGAACTTTCTCTATAAGAAGACAGAAAGTTCTGGCTTTTCCTCTGCTGGAAGAGCCATCATGATAGAAAATGGCGGAAGGGACTCTGGATCAGAGTCTTTTTCGCAACCACATGCTACAGGACTATTTCTATCTTCTGGACTATATCAATATTCTAAAGGAACTACGTTCTCTTTCGAAAAATCCTGCAATGCAGCGTTTTATGGAGGAGATTATTTCTGTTACCGAGAAGGAGTGCTTCTTGGTTCATGTTCCGGAAATGAAGAAGCTGGGCATAGGGGATGAAGAGAGAGAAAAGACTAAGGCTTGCCGGGTAGTCTGGGATTATACTTCTTATATCCATAAACAAGTCAAGGAAGAAGGATTTTTGGCAGGACTTACGGCATTGCTACAGTGCTCCTGGAGCTATGCGTATATAGGGCGGAAAATGACGGAAAAGTACGGGAGTGCCATACAAACATCTCCGTATAAAGCATGGTTTGAAGCCTATTCAGCAAAAGAGTATGTAGAGGCCAATCAACTGTGGATAGACAGCTTGGACAGAGAATGGGAAGCGGTAAGATCTGAGAATGAAAGTCAAGATGTGGAAAATGCAGAGAAGCTTTGTAAGATTTTTCAGAGATGTGCAAAATATGAATTGCTATTATGGAAGAGCCTGTATCAATTAAGCCCATAAGGAAAATGCGTAAGAGGAGGTGGTGGATTTTGATTAAGGGAGTAATATTTGATATAGATGGAACCCTTCTGGATTCCATGCCTCTATGGAATAATTTAGGAGAGCGTTATCTTCAGAAATTGGGCTTTACAGAAGAGGAGACAGAGGGACTTAGCCGAAGAATTTCTGCAATGCCTTTTGTAAAGGGGATTCGATATATAAAGAAGGCATACACCCTAAACCTAGAGGAAGAAAGAATTCGAGAACAGCTCCAGGAGATGATAGCAAAGGCTTATTGTGATGAGGTGGTCTTGAAAGCAGGAGTCAAAGAATATTTACAATTTCTGAAAGAACGTGGAATTCCCTGTATCCTTGCAACAGCAGGAGACGCTTTTTTGGCTACTGCTGCCCTAAAACGGCTTAAGGTATGGGAGGAGTTCCAGGGACTTTTGCTTTGCGAAGAATTTAATACCTCCAAGCGGGAGGCAAAGATTTATCAATTGGCTATGGAACGACTTTCCTTATCTCGGCCGGAGGAGGTATTGGTTTGTGAAGATGTGCTCCATGCCGTCAAAAGTGCTAAGCAGGCAGGCTTTCAGGTTTGCGGAATCCTGGATGAAGCGAACAGGGAAGATTGGGCGATGATTCAGGAGGTGGCAGACTTTACGGCTAAGGATTTTTATGAACTGGTCTACTCTTCTTGACTGCGGTGGAAATATTGCTTGTAAAGTACGTTAGTGCTGGGGTATGATAGGGGTACAGAATTCCAAGAACGGAGGCAAAATGACAAGAAATCAAGAGATTATTGAAGCGGGAAAAGCGGTCCTTGGTATTGAGCTGGGCTCCACCAGAATTAAGGCGGTGCTTTTGGGAGAAAATCACCGGACGATTGCTACCGGAGGACACGGTTGGGAAAATCACTATGAAAATGGCATTTGGACCTATTCTTTAGAGGAAATTTGGTCCGGTCTTCGTGCTTGTTATCAAGACTTGGCGGAGAATATTCAAAAAGAATATCAGACAAAACTTCGCAAGGTGGCGGCAATCGGCTTTTCCGGAATGATGCATGGTTATATGGCATTTGACCAAAAGGGGATTTGTTGACTCTTTAGGACTTGGAGAAATAATACGGCAAATCAGGGCTGCAAGAGAATTAAGCAGCTTGTTTCAATATAATATTCGGAGCGTTGGAGTGTAGCGCATTTGTACCAGGCGATTTTAAATGGCGAAGAACATGTGAAGGAACTGTCCTATATCACAACTCTTTCCAGCTATATCCATTGGAAAATGACCGGGAGAAGAGTACTGGGGAGTTGGAGATGCTTCGGGAATGTTCCCTATTGATCCTTCGACGAAAGATTACTATGGCAAGATGGTAGAAAGCTTTGATGAGAAGATTTCCGGGAAATATCCCTGAAGCTTTTGGATCTTATGCGCCTAAGGTTATGGTGGCAGGAGAGGAAGCCGGAAGACTGACGGAGGAGGGGGCAAGACTTTTGGATCCGACAGGAACTTTGGAAGCAGGCTGCCCGGTAGCACCTCCTGAAGGGGATGCGGGAACAGGGATGGTGGCTACCAATAGTGTTGGAGTAAGAACCGGAAATGTATCTGCGGGAACCTCCATTTTCGGCATGTTTGTCTTGGAACATGCCTTGAAAAAATTTCATCCGGAAATAGATATGGTGACAACTCCTGCAGGCCATACGGTGGCTATGGTTCATGCCAACAACTGTACTTCCGACATTGATGCCTGGGTAAGCTTGTTTGAGGAATTTGCACAAGCGGTGGGAAGTCCTGTGGATAAGAACACATTGTACCGTACACTTTTCCAAAAGGCCTTGGAAGGAGATGCCAACTGTGGCGGTCTTTTATCCTACGGGTATCTTTCCGGAGAGTTTATAACCGCTTGTGAAGCGGGACGTCCTCTTTTTGTGAGAAAACCGGATAGTAAGATGAACTTGTCTAACTTTATGAGGACCCAGCTCTATTCCGCCTTGGCTACTTTGAAAATCGGGATGGATATTCTTAGACATGAGGAGGATGTTCGCATTGAAAGTATCTTCGGGCATGGAGGGTATTTCAAGACTCCGGGCGTGGGACAGAAGTCTCCTTGCAGCAGCGGTGGAAGCTCCTGCTCCGTTATGGACAGTGCAGGAGAAGGTGGCCCTTGGGGCATGGCGATTCTTAGCGCTTTTATGTTGGAGAAAGCGGAAGGGGAAGAGTTACAGGATTTCCTTTCCATATATGCAGACAGTCATGTAAATACCGTTTTGCCGGATCCGAAAGAAGTGGAAGGATTCAAAAGCTTTGTGGAGTCCTTTAAAGCCGGACTGGAAGTGGAAAGACTGGCGGGAAAGCTGTAAACTTAGATATTTGAAGTATTCATCATAAGAAATAGGTTCGAAAGAGGGAATTCTAAGAATCCTGATTTCAGACCCGTTTTGTGTATAATTTTATTCTGGTTTTAGATGGTTTTTGGTGAAAGTGGAAATATAATGCAGTGCGGCTCCTGCGGCAATAGATTCGTTTTTGTAGGAGCAGAGCTTAATGAACTCCGCATCGCTGTCGAAGGTGCTCATATTTAAGGTTTTTCTTTTGATTTCCTCCAAATAGGGCTCTCCCAAATAGGCGCCAATATATCCCCCCAAAATAATGTCACAGTCTAAAAGCACTCGGATATTGTTGACGGTGGAGGAAATGCAGTCCAGATAATAATTCCAATCGTCCAAAATCTGTTTGTCTTTTGTGGATTTTAAATTGGAAAAATAACCGCCAAATCATCCTGGGACAGCTCATCGGCGGAAAAGGTGGAATCCACGCAACCATATTGTCCGCAGTAACATTGCCTTCCTGGGGAACCAAAGTCATGTGCCCAACCTCTGCCGGGCGGAAGTTATTTCCGGAATAGACCTTTCCGTTGATAATCATGGCTCCTCCGACGTTGTTGCTTAACATGATGTAAAAAGCATTCTGCAATGTTTTGTTCACCCATTTTTCTGCAAAGCAGGAAGCTTTGGCATCGTTAAACATAGAAATATCATAGGGGATGAATTTTACAAAACATTTCATAGGTATCTTCTCGAATTCCCATAATTTTTACTGTAAAAGACAGTGCAATCATCAGCTTGCACTAGGCGGGGATGCCTCATGCCAACCCCTAAAATTGACTTCTTCTTCGATGGCATTCTTATGAATAAATTCTTGTAGAACTTTCGCAACTTCGGTAATAAGTTTCCTTGTGTTCAAAGATCAGTTTGTTCCGCTGGAAAGAAATGATTTTTCCGTCTAAACCGACAGCGACACAGGCAAGATGATGTTTTGTGATGTCCAGTCCCAGCGCCACTTTCACTGTGGGACAAAGTACATAGGTAACAGCCTCGCCACCGGTTTGTCCCTCGAGAGCCGCTTTTTTGATTAAAACCTAGTTCTGAAAGATACAGTCAATGCTGTTACGGTGGGGAGAGTTAAGTTCAGTGTTTAGCCAAAATCCCGACGAGTGGGCCTCCTTGTGATTCACAAAAGCAAGTATAGATATTATTGGTGTTGAATTGTTTTAAATTGAAATCAAACTTTTCCATCATCAAATTTTCCAATCTGTATAGTTTCTAAGAAATATTTATAGCTGATTCATTATTTCTTTAAGAAAAATTATACTACTTTTTATTTTTGTTTTTCCTACTCCATTTCCTCAGTCTTGTGAAATAATTCTTTCTGCATATCGCTCCAAATAGAGTCCAGGGCGGCAATGGTGGATTTGTATAAGTTATATTTCTTTTCATAATCCTTGTGAGCCTGGACATCAGGATGAAAAATTTGGCCGATATGGCACATCCTATCTGTAGCTTCATTTACATCTTGATAATCTCCCACGGCAACGGAAACTGCAATGGCGCATCCCAAAGCAACGGTTTCACTAACATCCACAGTTTCTATGGGAAGATTCATAATATCCGCAAACATTTGCGTCCATACCTTGGACTTGGCAGCACCCCCGGCAAGGCGAATGACTGCTTTTTTTTCTTTTCTGGTATTCATCAGACGATCCAGATGAAAACGATGGGAAAATGCAATGCCTTCATAAACGGCTCGGAGCATATGATGTCTGGTGTGAGAAGCATCCAGACCGATAAAGGCGCCTCGAGCCAAAGGATTAACATTACTGGCAGTTAAAAAAGGTAAGAATACAGGACAAAGTCTTTAGGGCTGAATTCTTCACACCAGTTGTTCATAATTTCATAGATGCTTTGCCCATTTTGTTTGGCAGCTTCCTTGATTTCCGGAAGAAGTTGTCGGATAAACCATTCATTGTTTCCTGCAGAAGTAGGGCTGGATTCTTCGATCAGGTAGTATTCCGGAAGACAGAAAATGGAATTCATTTGCACTGTTCCATCCAGAATAAGATTTTTGCTGGGATATTCATTAATACTCCAGGTTCCGGCAATCATACAAATATTTTCTGCATCGGTAACATTGAGTGCCAGGGCGTAAGCATTGATATCGAACATTCCTCCGATGACCGGTGTTCCCTCCTTTAATCCGCAAGCTTCTGCCGCTTCTTTTGTGACGAAACCAGCAATATCCGTGGAAAGGCAAAGCCGGGGAAGTGCTTCCCAAAATTGTTCTATTCCGAAAAGTTCCAATAAATCTTTATCAAAGGAGGACTTATGCAAGTTCATAAGCCCGGTGCCGGAGTAGTCCGTGATCTCCGCCTTTGCTTCACCGGTGAGACGGAAACGAACATAGTCCTTACACTCGAAGACCCAGCGTACATTCTTGGCAATCTCTGCTTCATGTTCCTGTAACCAGGCTAGAAGACAGATTGGCTGACAGGCCATAATATGCTGGCAGGATAGAGCAAAAGCCTTTTCTTCGGTGCCGTCCTCCTTCCATTTGGAAGAGTACTGCCAAGCTCGATTATCGGAGGAAAGAATTCTTTTCTGGCAGGGCGATTGTCTTTTTCCCCAGAGATAGAGCCCTTTCCGTGCCCGCAAAGTCCAATTCCGGCAATTTCTTCGGGAGCAATCTTGTTTTTGCTTAAAAGATTTCGAACAACCTTACAGTTATCCTCCCACATCTGATCCATATCCCGTTCTACAAAGTCGGGAAAAGGGGTAACTGTTGTGGTGGCAATGCTTTCCATCGCAACTTGTGTACCGTCCTTTGTAAATAATGCAGCCTTCGTGGTGGTGCCCATTGTCCAATCCAAGATAATATCTCGTGCTCATGCCTGCGGGTCTTTTCTAAATCTCTATTAAGCAAAAATTGATTAATAAAACTATAGCATAAAATATGACAAATTTATCACAAATTCTTCTTTTTTCGGAAAGGGAAGCACAAGGTTAAAATGATGAAAAAGTCTCTTGAGATTTTGTGCAAAATGATGAAATAAAAAGTTGTTATAAAAATGTTTCGTCAATGATTGACAAGAATAGAAGTGGGATGCTAAATTCAATAGAAAAATCCGTTATATAAATCGATATTACATAATGAAAAACAAGATTCGACAAGATGTGATGGATAAATAGACGAAAAGATAGGAGGAAAATCAGAATGGCAGTAAGAGGCAGTATTCCAAAAACGATGAAGGCATTAGTGGCTTATAGCAAGGACGACTATAGGTTGGAAATGGCGTATCCCACTCCTGAGTGTGGCCCGGATGACATTATATAAGACGGAGGGGACTGCGGAATTTGCGCCGGAGATTTAAAGTGTAGCCACGGCGCTGCAATGTTCTGGGGAGATGAAGTTCAGCCATCTTGGGTTAAACCGCCCTTTATTCCGGGTCATGAGTTTTATGGCACCATTGTGCAAATGGGGGAAAATGTGGAAGGGTATGAGCTTGGAGAAAAGATTACTGCGGATCAAATCGTTCCCTGTGGAAAGTGTCGTTTCTGTAAGACCGGAAGGTATTGGATGTGTCAGCCCCATGATATGTACGGCTTTATGAATTACACCAATGGCGGAATGGCGGAATATGTTCGTTACGGTAAGAACTCCGTAATATCCAAGCTTCCTAAGGACATGCCCTTAGAACAGGCTGCATTGGTAGAGCCCTATGGCTGCTCCAAGCATGCAGTGGATCGTGCGGAAATGACCAATGAAGATGTTGTGGTAATCTCCGGTGCGGGAACCCTGGGCTTGGGTATGATTACTTACGCAAGAATGAAGAATCCGAAGCTTCTTATCGTTTTGGATATGCAGGATAACCGTTTAGAACTTGCCAAAAAGTTTGGTGCAGACTTGGTTTTCAATCCCGGAAAGTGTGATGTTGATAAGGAAATTAAAAATCTTACAGAGGGATATGGATGTGACATCTACATTGAGGCAACGGGAAATCCTGCCAGCGTTGTGCAGGGACTTACCATTATCAGAAAACTGGGTACCTTTGTAGAGTTTTCTGTTTTCGGGAAAGAGACAACGGTGGATTGGTCCATCATCGGAGATAGAAAAGAATTGGATATTAGAGGTGCTCACTTAAGTCCTTATGCTTATCCCTTTGTTATTGAGAATATGTTAAACGGAAATCTTAAGACAGAAGGAGTGGTGACCACTGTACTTCCTATTGAGGAATGGAAGAGAGGATTTGAGCTGGCATCCGGCATTGAAGGGGATTTAAAAGTTGTTTTAAAGTTTGATTAAAGCATTTCTAAGGATAAACAATATAAACTAAAAATGAATTTGGAATTCTGTAAAAGCAGTAGTAGATGATAACTTGAGTAACTATTTTTGTGAGATACAAAAAGGAGGAATGTTACATGAAACAGAAAAAGTTTATGCTACCGGCATCTAGTGCAGTGGTGGCGATGGAATGCTGGCAGCCTGCGGCTCAAGCTCCAACACGACCATCAACAGCGGCGGCAAACGCCGAGGAAAAGACTGAAGCGGAAGGCACTAAGAAGGGTTGAGGCATCAGGGACTTTCGATTGGAAGTAAGCATGACGGAGAGGAAATCACTGTTTTATTCAGTGAACATACCTACCCGCTGCTGTGGAAGAGAAACTTGCAGAGTTTACCGAAAAGACAGGAATCAAGGTGAAGTATTCTTCCATGTCGGAGGGGAATTATTTTGAGAAGTTGAATGGAGCTGAGTAGCCATTCCGGTTCCGGTGGATGTTTTCATGACCGGTGCTTATCAGTCTTGGGAATATGCAACAGCGGAAATGTGCGAGCCCTTGAAAAGTATATTAACCCGATTTAACCAATCCGGAGTGGAAACATGATGATTTCATTCCTGCGGTTATCGATGCTTTAAAATGGGATTGTGTACCGACACCCTGTGGGAAAAGGGCTCTCAGTGGGCGCTGCCTATGGATGGGAAGTGAATATTCTTACTTACAACAAGAAGATTTTAGAGTCTGAGTGAATTGAAGCTCCAAAAACAGCAGAGGATTTGCTGGAAGCGGCTAAGGCGTTGAAGGAGTTTGACGGAACAGGAACTTATGGCCTTGCGGTTCGCGGACTTCCTGACTGGGGAACCATTCACCCCGCTTATATGTCTTTGTATGCTACTTGGGGAGCAAAAGATTTTGAAGTGGAGAATGGAAAGTTGGTAAGTAAGGTGAACTCTCCGGAAGCTATGTCATGATGACCGAGTACTGCTGATTTGGTAAAGAGTGGTGGAGCTCCTCAAATGGCAACCCACGGTTGGGAAATGTGTGAGCCGACTTAGGTGCCGCAAAGCGTGCGATGATGTGGGACGCTGACAGAGAAGTGATATACACAGAATACTCTCCGATCTTCCAATGAAGCAGGAAACATGGCTTTCGGCATGGTTCCCTCATCCCACATCCGCAGGAAAGACGGAAAAAGGATATGAAGTCCAACCTTTGGGTATGGTCTATGGCTATGAATGCGGATTCTGCTAAGAAAGAAGCGGCATGGTACTTTATGCAGTACTTTACCAGCCCTGAGTTTATGCTTTGGTCCGGAACAGAAAAGGCTTGTACAGATACTCCTCGTACATTCACAGCTGAACAGTGATGCATATAAGAAGTCTGTAGAAGATGCGGAAGGATACTATGAGGCATTTTCCACAATTTCTAAGGATGCAAGCATCTTCTTTACTGCACAGCCATACTTTACAGAGACAACAACAGAGTGGGCTAAGACCCTTCAGGATTTTGACATTACCAACAAGTATGCTTCTGTAAAAGATGCAATGGATCAATTAAAAGTTACTATGGATGAACTTGTATCCGATTTGGAAGTGGAATAGTTTTTCGGGGTACATCAGGCAGAAATAAGGGGGAGGATATCCCCCTTATTTCAAAATCAATATGGGGTAGAAAATGAAAGCAACGAATAAGAACAGTATAAAATCAGAATATAACATAGAGTGCCGTTTTCCACGCGGGTTAGACCCTATTTAATCGTTGCGCCTTCGCTGATTATTACCATTGGAATTATGGTTCCCTTTGTAATGGCGATTTGGTACTCCTTGACCAACTATTCTTTTAAAAGACCTACTTTTAAGTTTATCGGAATAGATAACTGGGTGACAATGTTGGGAGACCCTTCTTCTGGGGAGCCATCAAGATTACCTTGTTATACGGAATTATTTCCACAGTGCTGGAAATGTTGATAGGCTTGGGGGTTGCTATACTTTTAAACAGTTTAAATAATGCTTTGTCGAAGGTTCTTCGTGTTCTTTTGGTTTTTCCTTTGATGGTGGCTCCTGTAACTGCGACGATTGTTTGGCAACTTATGCTGAACAGCTCCGTGGGAATCGTAGAGAAATTACTCAACATTCGGAATCTATACTTTTCTGGGCAGCGTCGGAAACCGCTTTTTAATGATCTATGATTTTGATCGATGTGGATAAATACTGCCTTTATCATTCTTCTGGTCTTGGCGGGGCTTCAGTCTCTTCCGAAATCTCCCTTTGAATCAGCCAAAATTGATGGCGGAAGTGCATGGTTTAACTTTATCAATTTAACCTTGCCCATGTTAAAGCCGAGTTTGTACATCGCATTGCTATTCCGTTTTATGGCTGCGCTTCAGGAATATGCCGTTTTCGCATTAACCAAGGGAGGACCGGGAAATGCTTTAATGTCCCTATCCCTTACGGCATATCAGAAGGGTTTCAAATTCCAAAAGTTCGGAGCGGCGATTCCTTTTATATTAATTCTATGGCTGATTATTAATATCGCAGCAAAGCGTATTGTTCATCTTCAGCGAAATGCACAGAAGCAAGCTGCTGGCTTGGAAGAGTAAAGGAGGAAGAAATGAAAACAGGAAAACAGAAAATTCTGAATATACTGATGAATTTCTTGTTGATTATCTATGCCGTATTTGCACTTTTTCCATTACTTTGGATGTTTTTGATTTCTTTTAAGTCGGATACGGAGGTTTTTACCACAACCTTTGCCTTTCATCCAACCTTGTCAAATTACAGGGAAGTGCTTCTTCGCTCCAATTACGCAAGATATATCATTGACAGTATCATTGTTTCCGGAGGAGCGGTTTTGGTTTCTATTATTGTAGGGGTCCCTGCCGCATATGCATTGGCGAGATATCATTTTCCCAGAAAGGAAGATTTGGCTTTTCAGATTCTTTTCCTATAAATTTCTGTTCGAAATTTTTAGTAGTATTGCCATTATTTATGATTTATCAAAAGATAGGATTGTATGATACTTATTTTGGCTTGATTTGGGTATATCAGTTAATTTCTTTACCCCTTTTGATATGGGTAGTTCGGGGATATTTTGAGGATATTTCCGTTGAAATTGAGTATGCGGGCTCAGGTAGACGGTTGCTAGTTGGTGTACCAGATTTTCTTAAAAATGCTTCTACCTCTAATGGCCGGGCTGGTTTCTTCGGCGCTTCTTGCTTTTATTTTTGCATGGAACTCCTTTGCCTTCCCGCTCATTCTTTCCAGTAATAAGGTATATCCCGTAACTGTTGCCATCATGAAATATTTAGGTACAGACAGTGCACACTATGGTCAGTTGGCAGTTGCTTCCACGGTATCCGCTTTGCCGGCTATTATTTTTGCTCTCTGCATCCAGAAGCACCTTGTTCGCGGATTAAGTTTTGGTGCAGTGAAAGGTTAGGTGAAGTATATGGCAAGGATACAACTGGCAAAATATCAAGAAAAATTTTGGAAAAGTTCAGGCCTTGGATGGCGTTTTGAAGTACAGGATAAAGAATTCTTCGTATTGTCTTGCAGGGGCAGTGAAAAACCACGATTTTAAATTGCATTGCCGGTTTGAATATGCCGGAAGAAGGTCTTGTAAAATTTGATGATGAAATCATGAATCTAAAAGATCCTGCTCACCGGAATGTGGCTATGGTCTTCGAAAATTATGCTCTATATCCGCAGATGACCGTATATGACAATATGGCTTCCGCCCTAAGAAGTAAGCTGTATAAACAGGATGAAGAAGAAATAAAGAAGAGAATTCTGTGGGCTGCCAAAATCATGAAGATGGAACATTTATTGGAACGTCTTCCCAGCCAGCTTTCCAACGGCCACACAGAGAGAGAGAAGCGTAAGGGACTTTGCTTTTGGCACGAAAAGCCAAATGTAAGTTTTTAATGGATGAGTTTCATTGGCTCTATCTGGATGCAGCTTTAGAAATTCCATGTGCGTACTGGAATTGAAAGGATATGCAGGCAAATCTGTCTGACCCTGTATTTCTGTATGTGACTCACGACTTTATGGAAGCTATGGCTTTGGGAGACAGAATTGCCATTTTGAATGAGGGAAAGATTATCCAGATCGGTACAGGAGATGAGATTTATTATCTCCCTTGCAATGAATTTACCGCTCAGATTATGGGTGATCCCCAAACTGGCATGTTCTTTGTAAGGGTACATGGGAAGAAGGAAATCGCTATTTTCTCTGATATTGTGTCAAACGGGAAAATGTCATGAACTACCTCTAGATCAGGAAGTTTTTGACAAAACTAAAGTAGCACCCGTGGTTCACACTTTTGGCATCTCGTCCTCAGTATGTAAAAATACCCTACGGAAGAAGAGGCATTTAAGGTTACGGTATTTAGGCTATGAAAGTATTTGGAAATAAAATCGGTTGCTGCCGTGAACGTGCGGTGTGATTATCAGCTTCGTATGATTTGCTCCCAATGGCCTTGAAGAAGTAAAAACTGATACCGAAATTTATCTCAAAATGGAGCTTGATCATAGTATATTTTTGTGGTTTGTGCGCAATGTGTTTTGCGCTTTCTGTGGGTGCAGAAGGAGGGATATGGCCGGTTTTTTTGTTGAATATTGAAAGAAAACAAATGATTTTGCGTGAAAGATTTGTTGTTGTGGGGGTGTGTTTTGTTGTTGTTGTGGGTTGTTGAATGATTGCGGTTTTAAGAAATACTGATGGAGAATTTTTATGGAATGTTTGGTGATTAACTTGTGGTTGGTGGTTTGGGTTTGGTTTTTTTGTTGGTTGGGTTTTTTGGGGGGTTGTGTGGGGTTGGGGTGGGATTCTTTATGCGATTGATGTTTTTGATAAGATGTCGTGTGATTGGGAGTAAGGTGATATGACAGAGTATTATTCGAGCGAATTATGTTGTGGTGGTTGTTGGGGTGGAATGCGAACTGAAACGGTTTGATTATCAGAGGGGGTAACTATTTACGTTGCATGATGATTGAGGCATGTCATGGCGGATGAGATTGTTGTGGGGGTGTTGGGTGGTTGGGTGGTGTGGTTGTTTGTGTTTTTGGGGTTTGTTTTTGGGTTTTGGGTTTTTTTTTTGTTGTTGGTTGGGTGGGTTTTTGTTGGGTTTTGTTGTTTGGGTGGTGGTGTTTGGTGGGTGTTTTGGGTTGGTGTGTTTTGGTTTGGGGTGGGGTGGTTGTTGGTGTGTTGTTGGTGTTGGGGGGTTTGGGGGTTTTTGGGGGAAAGAGGTACTTTTTGATTGAAACGGGATCGAATCGAGAGACGGAATGGGAGGTATATTGAATTTTGTTTTAATGCTGCATCTGTTGCTCTGCTTGCCTCTTGGGATGGGAGATTTGGGGTTCCATCTGGAATACTACTGCACAGTGCATAGGTTTGTTTTCAGAATAAGAAAAGCTGGATAACTGTTATATCAGATAAATTCTTTTGCGAAAAGCATGTCTTCTATTTGAGGACGTGCTGTTTTTCTGCAAGCATCTAAAATAAACTTACATTATTAAGAAAGTTGAACCGTGCTTTATACTGTGCATAGAAAGTTAAAAGATATGAAAAATGCTTGAGTAGCATATATATATATAATGAAATTAATGGTTTTAGATAAAAGTCGAAGAAATGCATTTAGAAAGTCGCTATATTTGTAAAAAGAAAAACTAGGGAGAGGGATGAGACTGATTGTAAAAGGGTGTGAAAAATGGAACGTAACCGGCAAGGACTTCATCATCCTTAGTGAGATCAAACCTCACTAAGGAAGAAGTATGAATCGAGATTTTCGGGCATCTATATAAAAGTTGCTCAAGGGTGAGACAATAGAAGTATTTGATAATTGGTACGATAATATGGGAAACTTAGATTCCATGTGTGGAAATTTAGCGAAACACTTATACTGTATAATGCCGTTAGTGGAATATGCAGAAACAGCTAAATGAACATACGGAGTATGGCACGATAGATGAGGCCGGATTTTTAGAAGAATATGGACCCAAATTGCTTTTGGATCCCGTTAGAAGTAGCACAAATCAGCTGGAAGAAGCTCTGAACATGGTGCACCAAAGAAGAAGAAGATAGAGAAGGGCAGAAAGAGCTTTATAGGAAAGCTGGAAGGTCACAGAATGCTCGGAGGCGGTTTTGGCGTGCAAGAGGCACTGCAAGGGGCGTGTAATGGCTGGCAGTGCTACTATGGCATACCGTGCACTGGTGCTTTCTGTTGGGAATTTCTTTGGAGACACTGCGTCAGGGCTAAAAACTGGCATCTCAAAAAGATATATATAATCAGTTAAAGGAACCATTGAAAGTTGCACTTTCGGAATGTATAGGAGGTTCTTTGTGATGACATAAGGGAAGCTTTTGGAGTCTGAAGCTTCGGTATGGTTTGTGCAGTACTCGAAGAGTAAAATAGCATTAACTCATTCTTTTCTCATAACTATAAAGCAAAAAGAGGATACCTAAAGAAAAAGTGTTGAAAGAACAGTCATGCTAGTAAGCATTGTCTTACAATTATTATGACATAGATATTTATGATTCATTATTTTTGAATTTGGGGACAAAGAATAAGTCTATGCCAGGATATGGCGAATTATTTTTGTCTCTCCCTTTGAATTGGTTAGTGAGATTTATGTGGTGGCCAAATATAGAAAGGATTCTCTTAAACATTTAGAAGAGTTTGAAAAATTACATCTAATAATAGAGTGGAAAAGTTTCATACAATTTGAGTAATGAAATAGAAATGCCTTAAAGGAAATAAAGGAAGTTGCTAGAAGAGTACGGTATTGATTATGAAGATGTGCCTAGAGTATACGATTGCGAGAGTTTGTTAAGGAAGTGTGATTGGCTTAAACGAAGCTTTGGAGGACAGGTGTTTAGTTCTAATCGAAAGAAAAACAGGAAATTGAAAAGTATTATACTAAATGGGAAAGAAGCTTTTAGATTTAACGAAAATTCTCAATGCGCATATTGGAAGATATGGAATGTGAGAATAATCTGAAATTCCAGAAAGAAATTTTGGATCTAGAAGTGAAATAATAGATAGGAGAAACCTATATATATTCTGTATATTGTATGATATTATCAATGATACCTTTGGAGTTAAGAAAGCGGAAAATTTAAATCTATATTTATGGATGGGAGAGTTAGTAATTTTTCAGACAGCACGGTTGATGTGACCGTGTGCCGTTAGTAAAAAGTCCTGTCCTGAAGCAAATCAGAATGTCGGTAGCGGTCTTATTAATTAGCAGTAAATATCTAGTACTTTGAAAAACGACGCAAACTGAGAGGTGTCTTATCCTGTTGGAGGATATAGTCTCTGGCTGGTTGCTGTAGATATGGTGGCTAATATAGAACTAAAGATGGCTCTAAAACAGAAGCTTGGCTAGTATATGAAAGACTATTCTTAAAGAGACAAATTCAAGCGCATGTGAGAGATTTTGACAAAAGTACTACTTTCTAAGATTTAGCTCCTACATGATAGGGAAAATCTAGGACGGATTTTTACTGGAAATACTAGCTGTACTTCAGTGGGAACTCTATGGCCCTGATGAAAAATCTCGTCCTAAATCAGCACAGGGATTAGAAATGTCGCCGATGGTACTGTGTAGAAAGTGTAAAATGTCATAATTCGTGAAAGATTATTATCTGTTTTCAGCAAAATTTTGCCTGTGCGTGGCGGCACAACAAGACAGGAATAAGGGGATTTATGAAAGCAATGTACACATGCGGTAGCCTGCTGGAGGATGATGCGTTATTTTGTTTGGAATGCGGTGAAAGCATGCTGAGGAAGGGATATTGTCGTGGATTCTCCAGGAAAGGAGCTGTTGTCGGAGTGAACAGCCATCTACTAAAAACACAAGAGAGGCAAATAGACAAGTGAAGTGACAATGCAAATAGTAAGTTAAAGGGTAAAAACCACAATTGAGAGCACTGAATTTAGGTGAATTCTATGGATTTGTTCTTTTTAATCTCCACTATCTCCAGAAAAGTTAGGATATTCCCTTTACTTTCTATTTTGGCAGCAGGACTTCTTGCTTCGCTTTACGGATTAGTTGTGAAGGAGAAGTGAGTGAAAGCAGAAGACTTGTGGTAGTGATTGTCTTTTCTTTGATTCCATTATTTATGTCCTTTTTAAAATTCATGTGATTGGAGAGAGTAAAATGAAGACGTGCACTTGAAAGCCAGGTACTGATTTTGTTTATGGAATTCATTTTGCTTTTTATCCCAGGCTGTAGTGTGGGATGCGAAACTCATTGGTTTTCAGCTCGACCATCTAAAGACGGATATTCAGCATCTTATTGTGCTTTTTGCCGCGTAATTGGTTGTTTATCTTGTAATTGTGGAATAAATTTCTGCTTGCATCCGAATTTTGTAATTATACGAAAAATCAAAGAAGATAGTGGTGTGAGATAAGAGGAATTAGTATAAATTACCCGGAGGAAAGGGGTGCGTGGCCCAGGGAACGCACACAAAAGCTTGTTACTACGGCGTGGCAAACATAAATGATGGATGTGGAGTATTCTATGGTAAACCATCCGGGAGAAGAGACGGTATTGGATTGTGATGGATGTGAAACAAATGATTTAGACATCTATTATGATGGTTTGCAAGTGGGAAAGGATCTTGTAGTAGTTTGGGTAATAACTTATGTTTCCTTATATTTATATTATAATACCTTCCTATGGCTTAATGGCATTTTAGGCTTTTGCTCTGTATCATTATTTTTATACTTTTCAATTAGAGAGTATACAAACGCAATTTACTCAATTTATTAAGATACGCTTTTATATTGTAGCCGGAATATTTTTGGGAGCAAATTTTTATTTGCCATTACTCGGATAGGGTGTTCATTTATCCGGGATAGCAGATATTGTTATGTTGTTTATTAGTTCCGGATATGTATATTATGGTGGACTATTTTAAAGGCCATGGGGTATAGCTTTATATTGTGGTAAAAATAGAACTTGAGAAAAAGCCTATTTTCTATATTTACACCGACGTTCCTTTGTTTCATGGAAGGATTGGGTGCTTAGCAGGTGCTGTTATGGACGACCCCAATCCTGCTATTAGAGTTATTTTCTAATGTTGCTGTTGATCGATATCCGCACAAATTATAGAAGCGATTTTTGAACTATTATTATTTTGCATTTTACTAAGAAAATCTCAAGCATGAATAGAGATATAAACCATGGGATTAGTTTTACTCATATAGTTTTTAGGTTCCAATTGAATATTTTCAGGGGGACAATACGAGGTATCTTTATTCTTCTTTCCACATCCCAATGGATTTCTTTTATTATTATATTCTATGTAGTATTTGAAAATTAGGATTTCTTTATTTTAGAAAAAGAAAGAAGGAATAGAAGTTAACAATTGAGCTTTTAAGTATAGATGCTTGGTATATTATTGATTAGTGATTTTGGAATATTTTGTCTGAGAGAGAGAGAGAATTTTACTTTCTCTGTCTACAATTGAATGCTATTCCGCTACCTCCAATAATATACATAGTCATTCTGGCGGTACAGAACAGCTTGCCCTCTTCGTCCTTTACGGTGACATCCTGTACTACCGTGGTTTTCCCCTTATGTAGAGCTCTGCATTCTACAAAGAGCTTTGTAGCGCCCGCAGGTCGGAGGTAGTTACTGTTGCCGGAGAGAGTGACATTTTTCACTCCATAGGCATAGGCTGCTGCCGAGGAGATGTCACAGAGGGTATAGAGTGCCCGCCATGAACGGCACCATAATGATTCAACATTTTTCTGTAACCTTAATGCTATAAAGGCAATGCCCCGGCTCAATTTCTAAAAGCTCAATTTGGTCAAAGCCGGACAATCCCTGAATATGGGCACGAACGCCTTCCATTACCTTTTCTCTTATATACATCAACATTACCTCTTCCATTAAAATATTCTGATATTTTGCAAAACAATAAGCGAGCAATATCTACTATCAGCCGATAAAAAGGCTTTCATTAAATCTAGTAGTACTTTGATTAAACATGATAGGCTTGCTTTTAAGCTGTTTCTGGGCATTCAGTATAGCATTTTTCCGTACTCTAACATGCCTAATCTAAAGATTTCTATTTTTATGCATAATGAGAGTTGGTGACTGAAAATGCAGGCTTGTCCTCTGGAACTTAATTGACCTAGGAAAATAATAATATTGCAAAAATTTCTATAAATTTAAGATAAAATTTTTCTGCTAAAGATGATACAGTAGTATGTAGAGTCTGGAAAAACTAATTTCTTGAAAAAGGAGAAAGAAGCATATGAAAAAGCCGGACAAAAACAAGATGGGAAGAATCGGAAAGATGACTGTCTCTAGGGACAGCATTATCTCAGTATAGCAGCACCCTGGTATCCTTTGCCAAGACGGATAAAGTGAATACACCGGGAATCTGGCGGAAACAGGGTGAGAAGTGGCAATTTTTTAGAGACTACGGAGCACCGGAAAAGGGTTGGTTGGTTTATGAGAAGGATTGGTACTATCAAAGCCCTGTTGAGGAAGTAATGGAAACAGGCTGGCTGAACCTTCAGGGAAAGACTTATTTTCTCAGTACGGAAAATAATGCAAGTTTTGGTCAGGTTGTTACCGCACGGCAGTGGATTGACGGCTATTGTTATTATTTTGTAGAGGAGGATCAGGCGGACTATGGCGTTTTGTTTACCGGAGGACAAACTAAGGATGGCTACTATGTGGATGCCAACGGTCGCTGGTTAAACGAAGCCGGAGGAGAACCTGTCTATATCAGCGGCAAGGGACTTAAAGCGGCAGTGTCTGCTCAACAGGTAGCCGGGTAAGCGAAGTTCCCTTCCGAAATGTCGGACAGGTAGCCGTGTAAGCCGTTTCGTAGGCGGTATTATCGGCGGATCTTCCGGCGGTTCTAAAGGCGGAAGCGGTTCAAGTAGTTCTTCCGGCGGTTCTGAAGGCGGAAGCGGTTCCGGCATTGCTTCCGGCGGTTCTAAAGGTGGAAACGGTTCGCTAGTACTTCCGGTAGTGCTGTAGGCGAAAGCCCTTCCGACAGCTCTTCCGAAAACGTGGCATCTCATTCCAATCTCCCAAAGGAAGGGAATGGAAAGTCTGAAGAAAAGCCCGTGGAGAATCCGAAGCAGGAGAAGATAGAAGAGGAGAAAGCGGAAGAGGAAAAAGAATGTTCTTCGACTGGTAGAGAAGCTAGGGTCAATCAGGATGTGAAGTTTTTACGTATCCAAGGATATTATGGACGGCCTCGTATCTTTTTATGTTGATTCTCCCATGCCTATGAAAAACGCTCACAGAAAGGACGAGCTAAGCTATGTTCTGGATCGGGAAAAAGCAGGAGATTACTCTTCCCAAGAGCCTTTTCCAAAAAGAGTAAAACATATGCTATTTCTATCATGGCAGGAGGCGTACAGCCTTTCCATAATATTGACGTAGAGGTGAAATAACTTGTTTGACCCTGCTTTTACCAATGCTGAGAAATTCTGTCTAATGTTGAAGGCGGAAAGTCGTTAGAAAATATGATTTGGGATATGGCAGCAAATGGAACAAAAAGGATTTTATTGTATTTTCATTCCGCCGAAATATAGTAAGGAAGAGATGACAAATCATAATCGGAATTTATGCTGGTTAAACCCATTCCTTTTCTTTTTATGGGGAAGGACTGAGTGTTGTAGAAGGTCGGAAAGAGAGGGATATGGAAGAAAAGAATCTAGATACAATAAATTCGGAAGAAAAGAGTCCGCTTAATAAGAATTGAGAAACGACTCGACAATTCCACCCTGAAAGAAGAAAAAGAAACAGAGTTTTATTCATTATCTGATTCCTACAGTGTTGTTTATTTCCATGATTGTCTTTGGAGGACTGTTTCTTCGGGATTTCCTGGAGTATAAGGCTGCGGAGGATGAATATGCTTCTTTACAGGATCATATCGTGATTTCCGAGGAGACAAAGAAAGAGGAAACAAATAAAGCAAAGAAGGAAGATGCATCTGAGGAAGAACCTGAGGATGAGGAGAGAAGAAGATGAGCCGTGGACTTGCTCCATCCCCATTTTCAGATTGACTATAGTGCACTTTCCAAGGTGAATGGAGATTTCACTGCGGTTTTACATGTACCTGCTTTGTCCATCACCTATCCGGTGGTGAAGAGTAAGGATAATGAGGATTATCTTCATAAAACCTTTGAAGGGAAGGCAAATTTTGGCGGGTCAATTTTCCTGGACGCAAATGCCAAGGGCTCCTACGACCATAAGAATACCTTCATTTTCGGTCATAACATGAAGAACGGAACAATGTTTGGTGTTAAAGAATTTTCTTCGATGATCAATTGGCGAACAGTAACCCCCACGTCTTTCTTTGTAGACCGGAGGGAATTACCCGCTATCGCATTTTTAGCTATTATTTGACTACGGTGGAAAGTCCTATTTACAATGACTTTGAAGGGGATAAGGGTTATGACCAGTATGTCAGTCTGGTGAAAAGACTTTCCTCTTATCGTAATTTCGGAAGGAGAGCATCGACTTTCTTTTTAAGACCGGATATCATTACCCTGTCAACCTGTTCAGGCCCTTCCGGAGGAAACCAGCGTTTTATCGTGCAGGCGGCCTGGAAGAGCTTTTATCAGAACGGCTAGAGAGAGAGAGCAGCTTTTTAGAAAGGCTGCTCTCCTTTTATTCACGGATCGAGGTTTTTCTCCCTTTTTAGTGCGGCTATCTTTCTTTTTATTCTTTGCCGCACGGAGTAGAAGGGAAAATAGGCTTAAAAATTAATTTTAAAAAGGCGAAAATCACTCGGATAATTATATATATTTGAAAAACTTATATAAATTAATTATTGTGGCGATACATTAAACAGAGATAGAAATTCCACTAGAAAAAGCATATATCTTAAAAATAAAAACATTTTGATTATCAACTATTATAAATTATGAATGCACTCGTAACTTATATAAATAAATGTGATAGCAAAATATAAAAATACTTTTTAAGAAAACTGTTGACATAGGAATGGAATATGCTATAATCCAAATTGTAAGTCATTTGGAACTTTTTGCATAGGGGACACGCAAGAGGATCTCTGACTTACCAGCAGATTCTGGACCGATCTGTTTGAGCAAACCCCGAGAAACCGCGACGCAAAGCTATAGAAGCCCAGATATGGCAGCCAGCTGCGATCTCTTCCAGTATGAAGATGATACTCACCGCAGTATAGCAAACCCATTTCTTATAGAAGATTGCGGTTAGCTGGCAACTAGAAAGTGGGAATTCTAGATGTCGGTATTACCGAAAAGAAAGTATGGATCTTTTCATCATATGGTGTCACCGTAAGATACGGTAGAACATCGGCAAAACCCGGGAACCGCGACGCAAAGCTATAGGGACTGTAAAATGTCAGCCAGCTGCAATCAAGAATCCCCTGACCAGGGTGAACTGATTCTGCTTCCTGACCTCTTATGAAGGAGTTATCACACGAAAAGTTAGTTATTAGACTTGTTGTACTTACAGCATTATTTATCGCATTTTTGCTAGGCACTGCATCTCGCCGCAAAAGGGCGATGCTAAAGCCGCTTTTACTAAAGTTAATGAAATCAGAGTTGCAAACGGCCTTCAGCGCCACTTACTTGGAACTTCCAGATCGAAAAACGCAGCTAAGGTAAGAGCTACAGAAATCGTTAGAAGCTTTTCTCACATCAAGACCTGATGGATCTGCATGGTACACAGCCGATCCAAGCGTTCTTTACGGAGAGAACTTAGCACAGTATTTGATGGCGCTGATGAAGTTGTAGTTGCTTGATGAATTCTCCGACCCACAGAGCAAACATCCTTAAGCCGGAGTTCAAGTCCGGAGCTATCTACACTGTAGAAGTAAATGGCGAAGTTTACTGGGCACAGGAGTTCGGTATCTAAACGAAGAAGTATAAAAGAACTGAAAACAAAATTGAAAAATTCAAAGAGTATGTAGGAAGAGCTACTGAAAAATCATCGGCAGCTCTTTTCGTTATAAAAATATTCTTTTTATCATCTTTAACTTTTCTATTGTTTTATTTAGCAAATAACGATAAAATAAAACTGCTTTACATCATTTACGAGGAGGATAGGTTTGATTTATGAAGAGTAAAACAATTATTGCGGTCGCAGAAGCTCTGGGGCTGAAATATCTGGAGGACATCGGAGAAGCCGCCGGTATTTTTAACGGATACTATCTGGCCATCCGCTATACCGGCAAATACCATCAGTGCTCTTTTTCCCTGTCCCAGATGGGAAATCACCCCAGTAAGACTTGATGAAGCTGATTCGAAAGACATCAGCGGTACAAAGCATTGATTTGTCCGGATACCTAGTCAATGCAGACATCAAGAGTGGATGGACCAATAAGGGGACGATTCAGAACATGATTGACGGTATTGCTGAGCTCGTTGCACATTTTACAGAAAACGGTTTAGTGAACTGTAGTGAAGTAAACGGGGAGGAAGAAGGGGTTTCCCTCTATTGCCTGAACGGAAGAAGCCATTTCTTCACCAGACCACAGTTCGATGTCTTAAGACTGGATGCGGACGAAAAACGGCAGAAGGATGAACAGCGGGCGTAGTCGGCATTATTCTCGGCATCTTCGGCGCTCTGTCGGTGCCTTCTCGGTGCTATCTTCATCTTCTTCATCGCAAGACTCGGTTATGTATCGCTTTACGGCGGTGTTATCATGGGATTTACAACGGTTCTCGGCTACAAGATCTTTGCCGGTCGCTTCGGACTGATTGGCATTCCCATCTGTCTTGTTTTCATGGCGGGAATGGCCTCATTTCGCAAATCGTCTCGACTTTTGCTTTCCTCCTTATCTGATGCCATCTACGAGGATTTTAACCATGTCATCGATTGTTTCCAATATATGAAGGATATTTTTAGTGCAAACGATCCGAAGGTTGCCGCAAGCTACTACAGGAACCTTTATCAGCTTTGGGCATTCACCATGGGAACCGGCGCTATCGGTACTATTGCAACCTACTTCGCAGATAAGAAGGAGCAGCCGTCCTATCCGATTCTGAACGAAAGCCATAACGTTCCACTGGCAGGAAGCTATACCGTTTCTCCGGATTTGAGCGGTCTTTCCGAACTCAGTGGATATGCAAACAGTGCCAATACAGAGGATAGTGAAAATGCTTCCACAACAGAGTCGTATGAAGATGCTTCCTCTACAAATGAGAACTAATGTATTTTGCGGAATCCGGTAGGGAGATCCGTCTTACCGTGAAACTGCTTTTATAAAAAACAAAGAAAAAAGGAGATTAATATGTCATCAAAGCAGATTATGACCATCGTTGTTACCCTTGTTTGTGCCGGTATCACCTTCGCAGAGATTCAAAACATCCGCTATGCGAAGCAAGTCGACACGCCGACCACTATTCACCCTATCAGATTACTTGCTTGCATCGCAATCGTCATAATGGGAATTTATTCATTGATTACCGGACACTATATCCTGAATGTATAAGGATCAGTTCGGCATGGTTTTTTCTGAACAAGAAACGAAAGAAGAGGCTGTATAGTAAGATTCTATAGCTTAGTTCTCTTACAGTTCCTTCTTTTTATGTAAAAACGAGTATCCTGCACTGAGGAGGGATGCTCGTTTTTTTGCGATGTAAAAATTGAAGCAGATATGGAAAAATCTACCGAAAAATCATTGGCAGCTCTTTTTCTTTATGAAAATTTTCTCTTTATCAAAAAAATGAAAGGAATTGCAAAGCGGACTTTTTTTATGATAGAATACAATGCACTGTAGCAGTTACCGGTAATAATTCATGAAGGGGATAGCGCATGGATAGCAAAGAAATTCGAAACGGAACGTTTATCATACAGGTAAAGTATACGGAAAATGAGACTTGGCAAGGCAAGGTTACCTGGGCAGAAAAGAATAAGAGTCAGTATTTTCGGAGTGCTCTTGAGATGCTGAAGCTGATGGACAAAGCCCTTACCGAGGAAGACTTCCCGGATGAGGAAGAAGAGGAGTAAGAAAGTCGGGCTGTCAATCAGATAAGTTGCAGATCACACTTGTCAGAGCTATTACCGAATAAGGCAATAGAATAGCGGTGAAGGAGACTATGGAAAATCAATTGGAAGGGCTTTATGCCATAGATTTATTGGGAATTCTGGTACATAAGTATCAGGACGGTCAGCTTGAGGGAGAAATTATTCATCAGTATATAGAGGAACGCATCCCCTTTTTTGGTGTGCTGGATTTAATCAAGAAGATGGAATTTCAGTATGATGAATGGGACTATCCCCAAACCTCCACCAGAGACCGGAGTTTTCGGAAGAGAGAGAAGTATATCTACCCCAATCGTAAGGGGAAGAAACGTCTTCCCGGATGAGGCGGGAACGCTGGAGAAGTTTCCCATTATTCAGAAAAGAGGGAAGGTGAGTACCTTCTTTATCCATACCAAATATCGGCAAAATGCCACCTGGCAGGGAGATATTTTTCGTGTGGAGGAGGAAGCTTGCTTCCCCTTTAAGAGTGTACTTCGGATGCTTCAAATCATGGACCGGGAGATGAGAAAGGATCAGGGGGAAGATGGCATAAGAGGGAGAGACGTGAGGTCTCTGCGTAAGAGAAGAAATTTTCGGAAAGAGAGTCGATAAGAGAACTGCTTTTTCGGCAAGCTTACTGTTCTCCCTCTTTTTTTGTTTATTCTATTTTTTGCATTTGCCTTAAGTTCCTGTGGAAAGAAGAGCGCCGGCAAGATTCAGGGAAGGGAAACTGTCTGGGAATTGACCGACAATGCACCCTTCTCCTACCTTGACGAAGAGAAAAATCCTGCCGGCTTTGATGTGGAGCTGATTGAAGCCATTGCCAAGCGGGAGGGCTTTACCGTAAAATTTGTTCCCATGAATCCCTCGGCTTTACAATCTGCGGTGGTTACCGGCACTATTGTAGGGGCAATGGGAGGAATGGAAATCCGGGAGGAAAAGCAGCTGGCCTTTTCAGAGGCTTACGGAAGTGCTCCTATGGGACTTTTGTACAGAAAAGATGTGTCTGTATCGAGAGGGAAGCCTTCTTTAGAGGGGAAAAGCATCCTGGTAAAGGAGGGAAGCGGTACTGCGATGTTTCTGGAAAGTATTCGCCAAGAAGAAGGGTTTTCCCTGCTGGTGGTGCAGGAAAACCAAGACCTTATCCGGGAATGGATGGAAGGAAACGGAGAGTTTATTGCAGAGGATTTTCCCGTTTTGGAGGCCATGAAGGACGAAATACAAAGTATTGAGGAAGAGGGGAAAGGCGGAGAAAATCTTTCTCCGGAGCTTCCGAGGATAAGTGAATTTCATAGTCAGGGAGAGAAAAATATCAGAGTAGGACAGGATATAGAAATATTTTCTTTCCTGAGCAGCAGAGCTATGGGCTTATGGTAGGAAAAGGGGCAAACAAGGAGTTGCTTGTGCCTCTTTTCTCGGGGACCGAAAAAGATGAAGGAAGACGGAGAGTGAGGCTTTAATGAAAAATATTCTCTTTTTCGCTTCTTAAGAAAAACATATCTTTGAATTCTCGGAAAATACTACGAATGAAGCTTCGACACAATACTCCAAATCAATCCCCAGTAAAATGCTATGAAATGCTTGACAGGGAGAAAAAAAGCTGTTAGCATAGCAAACAATTCAGTTTGGTGAAGGAATTTTTGAGAAAGGACCGTTGGCAGGATGAGAAGAAACAGAACAGAAATCAATATGATGAATGTGCTGCTGTTGCGTTGCTGTATGCATAGTCATATAGGCTTTTTGCCGTGCCAGCTGATTCTGAGGATATTTTTGCGGATATATTTCAGCGAGCTGTTTCGGCAGCTCGCTTTTTTGTTTTTTATGACGACCTACGCAGAGGGTGAGATTTCTCATTTTTAAAGAGTGTTGCGGCAAAGCGTGCAATAGTTCATTTTCAAAAAAGAGTTCTAAGGGGGAGAGTATTTTGGATATTGGGTTTATAAAACAGTACATACCGATGTATGTGGAGGCGGGAAAGCTTACCCTGGGCATTGCCTTTCTGGGGATTTTATTTTCCTTACTGATCGGTCTTGCCGCCAGCTTGATTTTATACGTCATAAGATCCCGTTTTGGCGGAGGGTGGTGCAGGTCTATGTGAGCTTAGCAGAAATACGCCCCTTCTGTGCAACTGTTTTTCTTTATTTCGGTTTACCGAAGCTGGGAATACGCTTCAGTTCGGAGCTCTGCGGTGTCATCGGCTTGGCTTTCTGGGAGGAGTTTATGACGGAGGCCTCTCGTTCAGGACTTTCCACCCGTACAAAAGATTCAAAAGAATCGGCTCAGAGCCTGGGGCCGTCTTAAAGGACAGATTATGCGTTACGTCATTTTCCGCCTTTTATCGGCGTCGATTCCGCCATCGTGGCCAATATGATTTTCCTGATTAAGGAAACCTCGGTATTCAGTGGAATCGCCCTTGCTGATTTGATGTTTGTCAGTAAGGACTTAATCGGCCTGTACTATAAGACGGAGGGAAGCTTTATTGATGCTGGTTGTCTATCTGATTATGCTTCTGCTGCATTTTGGGAAATGTTTTCGAAAGGAGTGATGCGCATTGCTTATGTTTAGTACTTGCTGCTCGGCAAATGCAGAGAAGCCTCCGGTATATACCATTCTTTTTGCGGGAAATAATTTTCAGCGTCTTTTGTGGGGACTCTTTGTGACCCTTCGGGTTAGCTTGATTGCGGTTTTGCTTTCCCTTCCCTTAGGTATTCTTTTCGGGCTTTTCATGAGAAGAAAGGATCCCATAAGTCGGGGGAGTCAGCCAGCTGATTCGGCCTTTATCCGGATTATGCGCCGCTGGTTTTGCTGTTTTTGGTTTACTTCGAACGGCAAGAATTGCGGCTTACTCTTCCGGAGAGACCTCCGGAATTCTGGTATTTACCCTTTGGGGAACGGCGGAAATGGGAGATTTGGTTCGAGCGGCTATCGGCAGCATCCCCAAGCACCAAAAAGAAAGCGGCCGGAGTCTTGGCCTGAGCTCTTGGCAGATTTTATGCCACATCATTATTCCACAAACCGTAAGACGCTTGATTCCTTTAAGCATTAACTGATTACCAGAATGATAAAACCACTTCTTTTGATTGTTTTAATCGGTGTGGTGGAGGTGCTGGAAAAACAGGGCAACAGATTATTGATGCCAACCGTTTCAACATCCGAAGGCCTCCATTGTGATTTATGCAGGATCCTGTACTTTATCGTAAAGCTTCCCCATTTCCCAGCTGGGAAAATATCTGAAAAAGAAGCTATAGTATAGTCTGAAGGAAAAGAGTTTTTAAAAAACGGTTTAGCAGTTTTAATCGTAGAAAATGTATAGAGAAAAGGAAACTATGGAAGAAATCGCTACAGGAACAGCTTTTAGAGATAAAACATCTGGAGAAAAGCTTATGGGGAGACAGCCCTGTGTTAAAGGATATTTCTTTATCGGTGAAAAAGGGAGAGGTGGTGGCAGCCTCCCGCTGCGGTAAGTCCACCCTGCTTCGCACCATCATGGGACTGGAGCATATCCAAGGGGGAGAAATCCTTCTGGAAGGAAAAAATATTGTGGGAAAAAGTGAGGAGGCTCGGAAAGAGCGGCAGAATCTGGGCATGGTTTTCCAAAGCTATGACCTTCCCTCACATGAATATCATGGAAAATCTTCTGGCGCCCATGAAGGTACAGGGCAGAAAGAGGGAGGAGGCTGTGCAGGAAGCCCGGAGCTTTGGCCAGAGTCCACCTTTCCGATAAGGAAAAATGCCTATCCTTCCCATGCTTCTCCGGAGGCCAGAAGCAGAGAGTGGCGATTATTCGTTCTCTGATGATGCATCCGAAGCCGATGCCCTTCGATGAGGTCACTGCGGCCTCGGACCCGGAAATGGTTCGAGAGGTTTTGGATGTGGTGATGGAGCTGTCGGAGCAGGGCCTGACCATGCTGATTGTGACCCATGAAATGGGCTTTGCCAAGGCGGTGGCGGATAGAGTGCTGTTCCTGGAAGGGGAAAGATTAGTAGGAAAAATACCGGAGAACCTTTTTCCAAAAGCCCGATACTGGAGAGAGCACAGCAGTTTTTACAAAATTTTTCTTACGTGTCTCATAGACATGTTGGAAGATAAATGTTTATTCCGGAGACCCGGAGAGAGGAGAAAATATGAAGAAAAATGTGATTTTTAGCGGAGTGGCGATTTTAGCAGCCCTTTCCCCAGAAAGCCTGCGGAGGCGGAAAGAAGGCGGAAGAGGGACAGGACTCATTGCAGCTGCGGAACAGGGTTCGTGCAAAAGGCGACAGAGCAGGCAGGAGAGAAGGCGGAAGCGAAGACTGCTGATACGGATGGAAAGTCAAGCTTTAGAACCGTAGATGAAATTAAGAAACCGTGTGATTCGTATCGGTGTGTTTACAGGGATAAGGCACCCTTCGGTTATGTGGATGAGAAGGGTGTAAACCAGGGCTATGACGTGTACCATGCCCACAGAATTGCGGATGATTTAGGGCAAAGGTGGAATTTACTTCTCTGATCCCGCTTCCCGTGTAGAGTATGTTTCACCGGCAAGGTGGATATTACCTGGCGAACTTTACAGTAACCAAGGAAAGAGCGGAGAAGGTGGATTTTGCCCTTCCTTATATGAAGGTGGCTCGTGTGGTTCGGACAATGCCGTTATTAAATCCGCTAGATGAGCTAAAGGAAAGACTCTGATTATTGCCAAGGGAACCACCGCGGAGACTTATTTTCGAGGCAAAATCATCCGGAAGCTAAGCAGAAGTATGATCGCCTGCGCGGATGCTTACAATGCACTCCTGGACGGAAGAGGAGATGCTTTCTCCACCGACAACACCGAGGTAATTGCTTGCAGCCAAGTCCAACCGGCTTTACTTGTGGGCGTTGAGACCTTGGGCGACTATGATACCACTGCCGCTGCAGTGGCTAAGGGAAATGAGAGCCTTCTGAACTTCCTGAATGAGGAAAATTGAAACCCTTGAGGAGCAGTTCTTCCATAAGGATTATCAGGAAACTTTGAGCCTGTTTTCGGTGCGGATACCGATCCGGACAGCATTGTAGTAGAGGGTGGAAAGCTTTAGTTAAAATGTTAATTGCTTTTGAAGATATAAAAATATTTTAGAGAAAATAATGAACATTTAAAGAAAAGCTAAACGGTGAAAAGAGGGGATTATATCTCCTTCTTGACGATATACAAGCGTTTAAAACTGCTTTTCATTGGAAAATAGAACGGAAAGACAGCAGGAAACAGTTTCGATGGATGAGCAAGGAAGCCTGTTGCGTGGGAAGGAGTCAAATTGAATACAGAAAAGAACTTCTTCCGGTTGGATGAAGGAAAAGGAAAGCTTAAGCAGTGTTCTAAAGATCCTTTAGCAAGACCGTGAAAATCAAGCTTTTCGGGACTCTGGCAATGCGCTATATGGAAGAAGGGCAATGTGCAATCTACTTTAATATTGTGGATTTTAAACTATATAATGAGCGCTTTGGCTTCGAGGCAGGGGATGCCTTGATTCTTGCTATGGCAAAGATTTTAAGGAAATATTTCCCCTATGCTTTGATTACCAGAATGTATGCGGATCAGTATGTTTTGTTAACCCCAAGTTTTGGGCATTATGAGGCGATATGCAAGGTAAGAGCAGCGGTACAAAAGTTGGATGTGCCCATGGCTTTAGACTTTAAAGCCGGAATTTGTCTTGTGCGAGAACAAAAGAGTGTCAGTGCGATTTGTGACAAAGCAAAAACTGCCTGTGACAGTATTAAAAAAGAACGAGAAATTTTTTCTCGATATTATGATGAAGAACTTGGACAGCTTCTGACCAAACAAAGATATATCGTAGATCATATTGAGGAAGCTATAGCACAGGGCTATATCAAGGTATATTACCAACCCTTGGTTCGGGCTTTGGCCAAGGAAATCTGCGGTTTCGAAGCCTTAGTGCGCTGGGCGGATCCTCACTACGGTTTTCTTTCTCCGGGGGAGTTTATTCCGGTGTTGGAAGAGTATCATTTGATTCATCATCTGGATCTGTAGCGCGTGGAGAAAATCTGTCAGGATTATCAGAAAAACCATGAAGAGGGGCAGTTTGTGCCCGTTTCTCAAATCTTTCTCGAATGGATTTTTGAGCTTTGCGACGTTTTCCGCTCTTTGGAAGAACGGATGATGAAGTATCAGGTTCCTAGAGAAATGTTGACACTGGAAATTACCGAGTCGGTTTTGAACAAAAGTCAGCTTCTTATCAGCAGCCAGATTAAGCGCTTCCATGAGGCGGGCTATAAGGTTTGGATGGATGATTTCGGCTCCGGCTACAGCTCCTTGAATATTTTAAAGGATTTCGATTTTGACCTGTTGAAAATCGACATGCTGCTCCTTAGGGAATTCAATGAGAAGTCCAAAAAGATTGTCAGCTCCATCGTGGATATGGCAAAAAAGATCGGCATTCGCACCTTGGCAGAGGGCGTGGAGACGGAGGAACAGCTGGAATTCCTTAGGGAAATCGGCTGTGAGAAGCTGCAGGGCTACTATATCGGAAAGCCCGCCCCTTATCTGGAAAGCATTATGCAGTGCAAAGAAAAGGGCTTTCCTTTTGAGGCGGCTTGGAAGAGAAAGTATAATGATGACCTTGGGAATGTTAATCTCATGGGTATGAATTCCTTTAGCAGCGGGAAGGAAAAAGAGAATGAAGAGGAAGAAGGCTTCCCTCTGGCCATTGTGGAGCGAATGGGGGAACGTGTGGAGTTTCTCTATGTGAATCCCTCCTTTGAAAGGGAATTGGCGGTAATGGAAGGGTTAAATTCCGAAAAGGCCCAGGAAATTCTGAATGATAGAAAGGAAGAGATTTATAGAAATCTTCGTAGTTTCCTGATGAGCTGTCAAAGGGTATGGATGCTGGTTGATACTATCGGAGGAGATGATTGGGTTTGCGATTCGCGGAAAGGAAATCAGCCATTCCCCGGGAGAAAATGCCTATCTTGAGAATCTACAAGTTTATCAGGGAATTTTCAGCTGAAGCAGATGATGGAAAGAGTCAAGGACTTTATACCGGGTATGAACTTGTACTTTTGACAACCCGCAGAGGCGGTGTGGAAATTTTTATGAAAAGAGAAAACTTATTCTTTTTCAGAGGGAAAAGATATTAGAAGAGTTTGCCGGCAGGTATTCTCTAAAGAAGAAAAGCAAACGCTTTTTCCGCTTTTTACAGAAAACAGATTAAGGAAAGTGAATTTGCAAAGGAAGAATTTTTCTCTAGCAAAGGATCCAAACGGAGGAACCATGGTTTTGATGGTTAGCTTAAAGCCTCTGACTTGGAGCAAAAGGGAAATATTTTGGTGAGTATCCGAAAAATTTATAAGGGATAGTATTGCTGCTTTGATTCAAAAACAGCCTTTAGAGGAAAAGAAAAGCATAAAAGTAAGTAGAAAGATCTAAGGTTGTAGAGAAATATATTCAGTAAATAGAGACATATAAATATATATTGAAAGATATAAAGGCAAGTAGGAAAGACGAAAAGAGAGTAGTAAGGGAGAAGAAGAATGTCTTATAAGGATATGAAGTTGCGTACTAAGTTTATTTTTACTCTGGTGATTATGACCTTGCTGGTTACCATTGTCATCGGAATGGCACAGATGGCCTTTTTGAAGATGAGTGACATGATGGTCAATGACTTTGTGCAGATTGAGTATGACAACATGAAGTCTCAGATGAGTATGCGAAAGGATATTCAGAGTATCAATACGCGCTTGCTTTTAGCGATGTATGACAGTGCCAACAATCCGGTGAAGGAGCAAAGAGAAGACTTTGAGGGGCGTTTTCAGGATAGGGGGAACGTCTTTCCAGATTGGAAAAAACACTGGATGATAAGACCTTATTAGAGAATCTTTCCACGGCTATGGATGCTTTGGAGAAAGACAGCTACACACTATTGGATATGCTGGATAAGGGGGATACCGAAGCTGCTGTTGCCTATTACCAAAAGGGCTTTAATGCGGTAACCTCCGAGAACTTTGTTTCCGCCCTTTCTGCGGTGGGCAAGCTTTCCGATGAGCACTCTGCAGCGAAAATTCAGGAAGCCAAGGATTTGCGAGCTAAAGAAAGTGTAACCATTGGAATTGTTTTTGTGCTTATCATTCTCATCTATGCCTTTGCCTTCTGAAGCTGCAAAAAGGATATTACCGGAAGAATCGGTACGGTTTCCAAGGCAATTAAAAGAATGCGCAGCGGTCATTTAAATATTGCTTTCAATAAGAAGTATATCGGAAGCGACGAGCTGGGGAGATGGTGATGATTTCGCCTCCCTGTCCGGGGAATTGAAGAAGATTATTACCGACATTTGTGCGGTTTTATCTGAGATGAGCAAAGGTAACTTTGCGGTACAGTCCATGGATGAAAACATGTCTGTGGCGGATTATGCCGGTATTTTACAGTCCTATCGGGAAATCAATCAAAACTTAAAGAATGTCTTCGGCTCCATCAATCAGGTGGCGGCAGATGTGGAAGCAGGTTCCGAGCAGATTGCCAACGGTTCCGTGGCACTTTCTCAGGGCGCTACAGAGCAGGCTTCTACTGTGAGGAGTTGAGCTCCAGCATTTATGCTCTTTCCGCAAGAATCAGTGCCCAGGCACAGAAGGCGGGAAATGTAGAAAGCTATTTCGGAGAGGTTTCCGAGAAGATTTCCGATGAAAATCAGCAAATGGGCGAAATGCTTTTGGCTATGGAGGAAATCGAGGATAAATCCAATCAGGTAGAACGCATCATCAAAGCCATTGATACATTACGCTTTTCAGACCAATATTTTGGCATTAAATGCCGCCATCGAGGCAGCCAGAGCCGGGGTTTACGGTAAGGGTTTTGCCGTGGTTGCGGATGAAGTCAGAAACCTGGCGGGGAAGTCTGCAGATGCGGCGGCAGAGACCTCTGTTTTGATTGAGAGTACCATCAATGCGGTGAAAAAGGGTGTAAATATCGTGGATCACGCTGCAAAGACACTGGGAGACGTTATGGACGGCTCTGAGAAGAGTAAAGAAATGGTAAGCGAAATTGCCGGCTCTATGGTGGCGGATGCGAACCATTTCGAAGTAAGTAAGGGACTGGAAGAAGCTAAGTAGTACAGCAAAACAGCGCTACCTCCGAGGAAAGTCTGCTTCCAGTCAGGATCTGAATGAGAATGCGGCTCTCTGAAGGAGATGATTTCGTATTCAAGTATAAAATTATAAAATTGCTTGAGAAGGAATAAGAAGTCGTTTAAGATAGAATTAAGAAAATTCCTTGATGAAGGAATAAGAAACGAGATAGTACACGCTTTGCTGTCGATGCTCGTTAAGAATCAAGGAAAACCCCTCTTGGAAAAGAAGAGGAGTTTTCTTCTGAAGTTCGAAACTAAAGTGTTCACGGAACACAAAAGACAGGCAGAAGAACACCCGGCCGACGTAGCGGGAAAGCATGTCCTCTATAATTAGGAAAGGAGTAGACATGGAACAAAAGAAACGTAAAAGAATAGACAAATTTTTCCCCCATATCTTTGAATTTGTTCATTTTCATGAGCAAAAGTATAAAGGAGAAGCAGCTTTTTATAAATTAAGCTTTTATGCCCTTTTCATAAGAAAAATAAAAGAATTTCAAAGAAAAAGGAAAAAGCTTCTACTTGTCATTATGGAAACAGTTTGTTATAGTACCATGGATTTATTATTATCGTAAATTCAGCTCTTGTGCTTATTTCTCGGTTCTATAGACACCATTGCTTGTATTGGACTGAGCTGAGGAAAAGCAGAAGCGGAGCTTGCGTTTACTGCAGTTAGGAGGAAATAGATGAACGTTTCAGAATTCATCAGTCCATTATCTTCTTGGAAGATTGGAAGTATAGGGAGTATAGATCAGGGCACCAGGTAGGAGGAACAGAAGGGAGCAAGACTTTTTAAGGATGTGTTTCGTTCCGCCATTGACAATGTTAAAGACCAGTCAGTTGGATGTGGAGATAAACAGTATCTCCTGGCTACAGGACAGTTATCGGATGCCCACAGTCTTACCCTATTGCGGAAGCGAAGGCACAAATCAGTTTGGATTTACTGTATCACTCAGAAATAAGGCGTTAGAAGGCTATAATGAATTGATGAAGATCAATTTATAAGGATCAGGAATAGGAGAGTTTGCAAGTGCAAAAAGCTCAAGGAAATGTGGCAGAATCTGTCCGATAAATCAAAATTACTAGGGCATCATTGCGGAATTACTGGTAGATCATTATTGCTGGCCGTGCTTCCTCCTTTTGGCAAGAGGGCAGAAAACCGAATATCAGACTCTTTCTCCTTAAGCCAGGGAGAGGCGCAACAGATTGTTTCTTCTTTGCAGGAACAGAAATGTTCTCATCTCTATGACGGAAAGTCCGAGCCTTGAAGGTCCCTCCGAGTCAGTGGATACCTTTAAGGGCACAGCTTGTGTCAAGGGCTATCCAAAGTCAGGCTTTTGCTTTATGACATGTATATCGGAAACTCCGGTCTTATGACCACGGAGTCCGATAAAAAGCAGTATACCCTTTATGATTTACAGGATCGTTTGGGGGCGACTATTCGCCTCTTTGACGGGAGTACGGGACTGCAAGGTCACCATTGCCGAAGGCATCGGATCAAACCTATGCTATAGAAGAGGAGAATCCGGTACAGGCCAGTGCCAGTGTAGTGGTGACTATGGAGGAGGGACAGACTCTTTCCGAAAGAAGAATGCGGAAGCTATTAAAGAAACCTTAGTGTGCAAGGGTCGGTAAAGGGAATGAACTTTTACCAATGTTTCCGTCTTTCGATGCAGGTACCATGGAAGAGGTGGCTGCAGATGCAGGGAGACAGTGCCAGCGGTTCCGGGTACCAGCATGGCAAACCTGACCACTACGGTGGAGAACAACATTGCCAACAACATTAAACGGGTATTGGGCAAAGATTTACGGAGGAGAAAAACCTGGCGGTTTCTGTAAAGGGAACCCTGAATATGGCGAAGCTGATTCAGGAGAAATACTCAGTACACCGTACCGGAGAAGACAGAAGCCACTGGATAAAAGAGGCTTACTGAGCATAATGAAGAGGTGGCCGGGAAAATGCCGGAAACAGTGGAGAAAAATGCTGCCGTGTTGCCGGGCGGATGCCAATGCGGACACCCCTGATATACCACCCAAAACGGAAACGGCCATGACTACGGACAATTATTCCAACTCCAGTGCTACCAGAGAGTGGCTTTATAATGTGTTAAAGGAGCAGAAGGAAATTGCTCCCCGGTGTGTTGGAGGATGCTTCCGTGGCGATTGTTATCAATACGGATGACAACAGTATTCCGGAAAGCGATTTAATTAACCTGGTGGCAGATGCTGCAGGGAATCAAGGGGATGAGGCAGCGGATAAGATTACCATCCTTCGTTCTTCTGAATAAGACCGCGGTACAACAGACTACAGAGGAGAAGCTGCAGAAGAGCCTAAGACTCTCCTGAACCAGTTCCCGTTATGGGCACTGATCGGAGCGGCGGTATCCGCATTCTTACTGATTTTGATTCTGTTGATTTTGATTCTTCGCGGAAGAAAGAAGAAGAAACTGAAGAAGTTGGCACAGGAAGAAATGGAAAATGCAGCAGCACTCAGTGTAGAGCAGCCTACGGATGAAATCACGCCGGTAGAGGAAGTTGATGAAGATGAGCTGACTGCTGAGGGCAAGATGGCTCACGGCATGAAGCTGAAGAAGAGTATCGGCGAATTTACGGATCAGAACCCGCAGGTAGTGGCAAAGCTTATTCAAAGCTGGATGAGAGAAGAGGAGCAAAACCTTGGCAGAAAACAGCACAGATCAACAAGAAAAACAAGCTAAACCCATTGATGAAAATCAGGACTTTGTCCCAAAGCTTACAGGAAAACAAAAAGCTGCCCTTGTGGTGGTGTCTTTGGGCCCTGATCGTGCCTCCCAGATCTACAAGTATTTGGGAGAGCATGATATCGAGGAGTTAACCTTTGAGGTGGCGAAAATGGGAAAAACCACCAATTCCATGGTGGAGACTACCTTGGATCAGTTCTATCGTCTTTGTCTTACCCATAAGATGATGACAGACGGCGGTATGGACTATGCCAAGGCGGTTTTGGAAAAGGCCTTCGGAGAGTCCGCGGCCAAATCCCTTTTGGACAGAGTTTCCCAGACCTTGGCTTCCAAGCCCTTTAACTTCTTTGCAAAGGGAGATCCCAAGGCCCTGTTATCCTTGCTTCAAAACGAGCGTCCTCAGGTTATCGCCCTGATTCTTTCCTATATGGAGTCGGAGCAGGCGGCCCAGATTTTGGAGAACCTGCAGGAAGCAAAGCGTATTCCTACGGTTATGGCTATGGCGAAGATGGACAGAGTTTCCCCGGAAGCCATTTCCATCGTAGAAGAAGAGATGAAGCGAAAGTTCGATACCATTATCACCAGTGAGGACAACATGAACCTGGGTGGTATTGACTTCGTAGCGGATGTGATGAACCACATTGACAGAAGTAACGAAAAGAAGATTTTCGATGAGTTGGATGTTACCGACCCGGATCTTTCTGCGGATATCAAGGACAAGATGTTTGTCTTCGAGGATATCCTTACCATGGACGACCGTTCCGTACAGAGATTTATCCGGGATTGTGACTCAAGGATGTGGTATTCGCCTTGAAGACCGCAAACGAAGAGATGAAGCAGATCTTCTTCAACAACATGTCCAAGCGTATGGCGGAAACCGTTAAGAGTGATATGGAGAACTCCAGAAATGTCCGCTTGAAGGATGTGGAAGAGGCACAGCAGCGTATTGTTAACCTGATTCGTCTCTTAGAGGATAAGGGAGAGGTAATCATAAATAAGGGAGGCGATGAAGACAATGTTCTCGTCTAAAAAGTGATTCGCTCGGCTAGTATAGCCAGCTTTCCTCCTTTTAGAGAGCTTGGAAGAGCCGGAAGAGATTCAAGAGGAGGAAATGGAAGAATTTGCTTCCTCCGAAGGAGAAGGAGAGGAGGAAGAGCCGGAAGATGCTCTTCCTCTTCCCGAAACAAAGGCAGAGGACCCCTACCATGAGACCTTGCTGCATTTGGCTTTTGGAAAAAGCCCAGAGAATTATGGATGCAGCGGAAAAGGAGGCTAAGCTTTTTAAAGGAAAAAGGCGGAGGAAGAGGGCTATCAGGCCGGCTTTCAAAAAGGGCTTAGAGGCAGGAAAGGCGGAGGCCGAGGAGAAGGTTATGGCGGAGCATGCGGAGGAAATGGAGAATTTTCGGATGGACATGAACCGAAGCCTTCGTATGGTAGAGGATGCGAAAACGGAGCGCCTTTACCGTTATATGGATGAATTAAAGGATGTGGCTATTGCGGTGGCGGAAAAGGTTATTCTGGTCAGCCTCCGTTCCTCGGGAGAAGTTATTCGAAGGATGATTTTAAAAGAGGCGGAGCGCATCAAGAAGACCGCATGGCTGAAAATACATATTGACCGACTGGATTATGAAATGCTGGTGGAGACGGATGGGGATGTGGCCAATGAATTAAGCCAGATTTCCGACAACATCAAGTTTGTGATTGTGGAGAAGGAGGAACCGGGAAAACTGATTCTGGAAACTCCGGATGAGATTGTGGATGCCAGCATCGACACCCAGATGGAAAATTTGCGAGAGAGATTGGGACGATTGGATGCCCAAGAGAGTGAGTAAGGGATGTATGAAAATATTCTTTCCACGATTAAGAAGATGGATACCGTGGAGAATATCGGAAAAATCGAGAATATCGTAGGAATGTCTATGGAAGCCTCCGGCACCGGAAAGTCCAGTATCGGAGATATTTGCATGATTTATAGTGATGAGACGGAAAGCCAGGTGGCCGCGGAAGTCGTGGGCTTTAAGGGCGATCGGGTGCAGCTTATGACTTACAAGACTTCAGTGGGAATTACATCAGGCGCCTTTGTACGGAATACAAGAAGGCGCCTTCGTGTTCCTGTGGGAGATTTTTGAAGGGCAGAATCATTGATGCCCAGGGAAATCCCATGGATGGGGGAGAACCCTTTCCGGAGAGTGATTTCTATACCGTAAACAATTCCTATATGAACCCCTTGGACAGACCGCCTATTCGAGAGAGACTTCACTTCGGGATTAAGGCCAGTGACGGCTTAAACACCGTAGGTGAGGGACAGCGTATCGGCATCTTCGCCGGATCCGGAGTAGGTAAGTCCACCCTGATGGGGATGATCGCCAGAAATGTTAAAACTGACATTAATGTCATTGCCCTTGTAGGAGAGCGTGGACGAGAAATTTTGGAATTCGTGGAAAAGGATATGGGAGAAGAGGGAATGAAGCGTACTGTACTGGTGGTAGCTACCTCCGACCAGCCTGCCATGCTTCGTTTAAAAGGCTCCTCTTGTGGCAACTAACTATTGCGGAATATTTCCGGACAGGGCATGGATGTGCTTTTAATGATGGACTCCTAACCCGTTTTGCCATGGCCCAAAGAGAGATTGGTCTGGCTACCGGAGAAGCTCCTATTGCCAGAGGCTATACTCCTTCGATTTATGCGGAGTTCCCCGCTTACTGAGCGGGCGGGAGCCTTTGAAGGGCTCCATCACCGGCGTATATACCGTGCTGGTGGAAGAGACGACACCAACGAGCCTATTGCGGATACGGTTCGTGGTATTTTGGACGGACATATTGTGCTGTCCCGTGCGCTGGCTGCGGAAAAACCATTATCCTGCTATCGACATCGGTATGAGTATCTCCCGATTGATGGCGGAGCTGGTATCTCAGGAGCACAAAAATATGCCAGCAGAATGAGAAATACTCTGGGACTTTACCAAAAATGCGGATCTTATCGCCATCGGTGCTTATAAAAGGGGCACGGATCCCAAGCTGGATGAGGCGGTAGACAGTATCCCGCCATCAATGATTTCTTGATGCAGGGAACGGGAGAAGCATTTTTCTTACGAAGATACTGGTTATGCAAATGAAGGAAATTACCGATATTGGATAAGGCAATTAAATTTTAAGATGCAGAAAGGCGGGAACCAAATTGAAAAAATTCAAGTACAGTTTGGAAACAGTCTATCAATTTAAGCTTCAAGTCTTAGACAAGGTGAAGGAAGAGTATGCCATTAAACAGCAGGAAGTTTTTGAATCAGCAAAAGTCTGATCAATCGCCTTCAGGAAGAGTGTTTCACTATGAAGAGGAATTTGAGCGGGTGAAGCAGGAAGGCGCTTTCCATCGAAACCATTATGATGTATGTCAATGGCATCGAGCGAATGGGAAAAACGTATAGGGAAAGAGAAAGATGAGCTTATCCGACGTACCGTTATTGCCGAAGAAAAGAAGAGAGAGGTGATTAAGGCCAACGTAGACACCAATGCCTTCGAGAAACTTAAGGAGAAAAAGCTTGAGGAGTATCGTGTTCAAGGACAGAAAGGCAGAGGAACAGTTTATCGAGGAATTCTCGTCTCACGCAATGAAGGCATAGGTACAGGAGAGTATATGGCAGAGATGACAATTCAAAAAGTCAAGCCTTTCCCGTTGGAAAAGACTTGAAACAAGAAGTCCTGGAAGACAACAGCTTCCCTTGACTTTAATGCGTTTTCGCTCCTCCAAAGAGGATACAGTGAAGAATGAGGGAGACAGAAAGAACAAATCCCAAGAAAACAGTGAGAAAACAGAACAGAATAGTATAGAAAAGACCTGAAGGAAGCTAAAGCTTCAAAGGGAGAGAAGAAGACAGAAAGAAGACAAAGACCGGAGGAGCAGGACAGCCCACAGGGAGAGAAGGCGGCAAGCCTGGTTTCCGAAAAGCAGCTTCTGTCCAAAAAGATCAGTTGATGGCAGACATCAAGATTGCCGGAGAGGAAGGTGCTGTTGACGCGGTTTCCGACCTTACGGCAGTAGCTGAACCGTATCCATTCCGCTTACAGAAGAAACGCGCTTGCTACCGTTCTTCCTGAAGTAAAGGAAGAGACTACGGCCTTAGCGGAGAAATGCGACAAAAGGATTTTTCCGATTTCTTACAGGAAGATTCTAAGGACGCAAAAAGACACTAAGACTGTAGAGCTCAAAGAAGAGCTTCCTCGGTGGGGGACAAGTCCCTTGTGGAAGCGCCTAAGGAGGAAAATCTCATTCTTCTCAGCGTTTGGAGAGAAGCTTTCTCAAAGAGCGAAGAAGAAGAAGTCCGGAAAAGAAGAAAAGCTCGACATAGTGGATGGGCATGCCGGACAACAGCTTTCTACGGGAAGTCAGGAAAAGCTTTCAGAGCCGGTTAATGCAAACTGTCCGGGAAGAAGCTGTGTTACATAGCTCGTGAAGCGAAGCTTCCTGAGGATGGTAGCGAGTTCTATCCAATAAGACGGACTTCAGCATGGCGAAATTAAGATTGAGTTAGAACCCAGAAATCTTGGACAAATTACCGTAAAAGTCAACTATAGCGGCGGCAAAGGCAAACATTGTCATTACGGAAATCAAAGACCTTGCATCTCCTACAGACCGGTGCTGAGGATATGGGAAGAATCCGGAGCAAAAACAGGAGAACTCACCAAGATTGTGGTACAGGAGGAGCAGCTTGGGCTCCAAGCTTTCCATCAGCAGGGACAATCCACCTGCAGACAAAGAGGAAGCGGCCGCGTGATCAGCAGGAACAACAGGAACGGGCGCAGCAGGACAGTGCAGAGAGGCTTCCCTGCAAAGAATGCAGTCTTTTGCTAGCCCAGTAAGGAGAGAGAGTATGGCAGAAATTCGGGTGTTTCTTCCGCAACGAGTCCCTATGAAAGGAGGCGACTTACAGCGCGAGAGTCCAATGGATAAAATACATTATCCATCGAGAGTTACTTTAAGCTCTTGTCTGCCCAGCTTGCAAACCAGGACATGACCAGTCCTATGGACAACAGCGAGTGATGGCGCAGATGACAGATGGCTGGTGCAGAGCTTAGGAACCATGA
>BNJS01003709.1_pt1 | contig 66608 bp, 61 predicted proteins | sample 8540461 | NCBI WGS metagenome assembly BNJS01 (sample SAMD00202454, study PRJDB9452) | human saliva metagenome | isolation source: human saliva | place: Japan
CCAGTATCCGCAGCGCTCATAGAAGCCCATGGCCTGCTCTGAGCTGAGAGAACCACCTCCGCGCTGGGGCGGCCGGGTGGCTCAGTGCAGTCTGCTCGAGGGCAACGACTATGCGGGCACCAAGCCCCGTACCGCGTGCGACGCTGCGTACGGCCAGACGGCCCAGATGAACCCGGCCGGGCTCCTCGGGCTCCATCAGGATGCGTCCGGCGCCCAGGGGCGTGCCGTCAGCTCCGCGGGCCAGGAGGTGGATCGTGGTGGCCTCGTCGTCATGGGCGTCGATCTCCAGGGCGAAGGGAACCGCCTGCTCAACAACGAAAGGCCTCGAGGCGCACGTCGGCCACGGCCGTGCGAAGCCGGTCGGCCTCGGGGCCTGTCTCATCTCCGCGTGCGGTTGCGAAGCCGATGGGTTCATGGACGGCGGTGGCCGGGCGGATCTCGAGGACTGGAGTTCCCAAGACCGTCCCGCCCGCGCTCGGCCTTGCCGTCGGGCCCTTGGCCGGGGGATGCAGGTGATCAGTCACTGTGAACGCTCACCTCCTCGGTGCTCCTGTTCATGGTAGGCGCAGCACATCCAGGGCGTGGACGAGGTCGTCGGGGTAGTCGGAGGTGAAGACCATGTGCTCGCCGGTGATGGGGTGGGCGATGCCAAGCTCGCGGGCGTGGAGCCACTGGCGGATCAGACCGGTGCGCGCACTGATGGCCGGGTCGGCGCCGTAGGTGGCGTCTCCGACGCAGGGGTGGCCGACGGCGGCCATGTGGACGCGGATCTGGTGGGTGCGCCCGGTCTCGAGGTGGATCTCGGCCAGGCAGGCCCCGGGCATCGCCTCGATGACGTCGTAGTGGGTGATGGACTCGCGCCCGCCCTCGATGATGGCCATCTTCCACTCTCGGCTGGGGTGACGGCCGATGGGGGCGTCGATGGTGCCGCTGGAGGGGTCGAGGTGGCCCTGCACCAGGGCGTGGTAGACCTTGTCCACCGTGTGCTCCCGGAAGGCGCGTTTGAGCACCGAGTAGGCCCGCTCCCCCTTGGCCACGATCATGACGCCCGAGGTACCCACGTCCAGGCGCGAGACGATGCCCTGGCGCTCGGCGGCGCCGGAGGTGGCCACTCGCACGTGCATGGCTTTCAGGGCGCCGAGGACGTCTGGGCCGTCCCATCCCATGGAGGGGTGCGCGGCCACGCCTGCGGGCTTGTCGACAACGACGATGTCCTCATCCTCATAGAGCAGCTTCATGCCCTCCACGGGAGTGGCGACCGGTTCGACGGGACGGGGATCGGGCAGGTCGACCTCGAGGAGCTCCCCCGCGCGCAGACGAGAGGACTTGGCCAGCGTCTCGCCGCCTCGGCGCACCTCTCCGGCCTCGCAGAGGTCCTCGACCCGGCTGCGGGACAGGCCCGTCATCCGGGCCAGCGCAGCGTCGACCCGTTCGCCGTCGAAGCCGTCGGGCACGGGCAGCAGGCGCACGCTCATGGCAACTCCGCAGAGGAACCCTGCGTCGATGCCCCGGCGGACTCTTCCGACTCTATGGGCGCCTCGGCGCGATCCCTCGGCGGGCTCGAGGTACCTCGGTCGGCTGAGGAGAGATCGATCCGTCGGTACGCCTCCACCTCGGGTTGTCCGGCACCGGCCGTGTGCCGTCGATCTCGCCTAACCTCCCAGGGACAGGACGATGATGCGCGGCGGCCGCCAGATGGCGATGTCGGCGACATTGCCTGAAGTAGCCGCCGTGGTCAATGAGTCGATGACGTGCTACGTAGAATCCGGGCTCCCGCAGGAGGCGGTCGATGAGGTTGCCGACCGCCCCACCAAGAACCAGCCCGAGGGCCACCGCCAGGAGCGGGACGCCAGGTTCCGGGAGACACGGATGATGATGGCCACGACGAAAGACGCGATGAGTGCGAAGATCCACGTCTGTCCGGTGGCGAAGGAGAAGGCGGCGCCCGGGTTGCGTACCAGGACCAGCCCCAGGGCACGGCCGAGCAGCGCCGTGTGCCGACCGTCGGACAGCGCGGAAAGCGCCCACTGCTTGGTGACCTGGTCCACGACGATGACGATGAGCGCCACCAGCCACAGGACGATCACCGAGACGTTTGGATCGCTTCCCATCTGCCGCCGGCGACGTCAGGGCTTCATCCATGGCGCTGAGGGGATTGTCTGTGGGCGGTGGGACAACGTTGTCGGAGTCGACGGCGTTACCGACGTTGTCAGCGGCCTCCTCCACGCGGGAGGCGGGATCGACATGGTCAGGCATGGGGGCTTTCTCGCATTGCACTCGAAGGGGAACGTGTGATGAATGGGCTATACACCAAGCGAAGGGCGGCGACCCGTGCGGGTCGCCGCCCTTCGTAGGAGGCCGTGTCACTGACAACTGCTGGAGCTGGGCCATCCGGATCGGACGGGGAGCATCGTAATAGGGCTCCGTTGGCCAGTCCCGGGGACGTTCACGGGGATGAGCCGGGAGACGATCACGGCCTGGAGGATCACGACCCTTGCAGGATCACAGGCTGGAGATGGAGCTCTCGCCGCCGTCCTCGACGTTGGCCAGCAGGTTCTGCAGGTGAGCTCTTGAGGCGAGTGCGGTAGTCGGACTCGAGCGCCGCAGCTCGTCGATCTTGTGCTCGAGGTTGGCGCGCTCCTTCTCCAGCTGGGCGAGGGTGCGGTTGCGCTGGTCCTCAGCCTCTCGCACGATCTGCTCACCGGTGGAGCGGGCCTCGGTGACGATGCGCTCACCCTCGGCCCTTGCCGTTGGCGACGTGCTCGTCCGTGGAGCGCTGGGCCAGCTCAGGCATGCCGGAGGCAGCAGTCGGCCCTGCGCGCCGGTCTCGCCAGCAGCGACGGCCGCGCATGGACGTGGCGGGCTCTGCCTGGACCGGAGATACGGGGAAGCGGGGGCGGAGGGATGGCGGCTCCCTCGCCGAGCTGGGCAACTCGACGGTTGGCGGCCTCGAGCTTGGCCTTGAGGTCCGGCGTTCTCAGCCCTCCAGCTGACGCATGGCCTCGACTACCTCGTCGAGGAACTCGTCGACCTCGTCCTGCTCGTAGCCCTCACGGAACTGGTCGCCTGGAACTTTCTTGCGAGGACGTCGTCTGCTGTCAGCAGCGTCATGGGTCGTCACCCTCGGTGCTGCGTGACGGATGGGTCACGAGCACCGGGCATCCGGTCACTCATGCGGACGAGTACCTGAACTCGAGGTTCAGGCCACATCAAGCGCGCTATCTCACGCCGACGTGAGTACAGCACTCTAGCGGTTCGCTCGCAACTTCACACCTGTTCAGATGAGAAGTCCGAGGAACCACTGGATGATCCAGATCCCGAAGACCAGGACCAGGAAGCTCAGGTCGATACCGACCCCTCCCAGGCGTGCCAGGGGAACCCTCTGACGGATCACTCGCAGAGGCGGATCCGTCAGAGCGTGAGACAAGGTTGGCCAGCACCAGGACGATCCCCGGGGGCGCCACTGGCGGGCGAAGACCTGAATCCAGTCGAGCACAACCCCTGACCAGGAGGATGAGGGGTACAGGGCTCAGAATGCTCGACAGGATCCCGGCTACCGCGGAGACAAGGTTCACGTAGGAGTCAGCTCAGCTCTGGTTGAAGAAGCGACCGCGGGCCTCGGCGACCTCACCGCCGTCGATCTCCACGCTGGCCGGGGTCAGCAGGAACACCCGCGGAGTGACACGCTCAATAGCACCGTGCAATCCGAAGACCAGACCGGCGGAGAAGTCCACCATGCGACGCGCGTCAGACTCGCTCATACCAGTAAGGTTGATGATGACGGGGACGCCGTCACGAAAGGACTCACCGATGATCCTGGCCTCGTTGTAGGTCGAGGGGTGAACCGTGACGATACGGCGAAGGTCGGGGGCGGCAGCAACGGGCTCGGGCACAGCCGGAGCAGAGAAGTCCTCGTACCCCTCGTCGCTGAAGTCCTGCTCGTGCTCCTGCACGGCGTAACCCGCGTCGGCAGCCTCATAGCTGTCCTCGTAGGTCTCCTCCTCCGGCTCCGAGTAGCCGAGGAAACTGGTCATACTGCGCAGCGCGCCCATTTATCGCTCCTTGGTTCGTCCGGTCCCCTGCGTTCCGGATGTGCTGCGACGGTATCCGCCCCCGCGACACCGCACGGGGACCTCACCTCGGCGTGTCCCCCACCTCAGGTTTCAGGAAGGTCACGCCCAGGAGTTACCCAGTGGACTGGCACTATCGCGGAACTCCAACGCCTGCCAGGCGTCCCGTCACTCCGTCACGCCGATAGGAGAAGAAGCGAGGATCCTCATAGGTGCACCATTGACCAGCACTGATGTGACCAACACCGGCACGCTCGAGCTGAGCGAGGACGCCTGCGGCGACGTCAATGCCAGGAGTTCCCCACGATGTGCGCGAAGCGCATGCCGGTTCGCGCTGAGCGGACAGTACAAGCATCTCCTCGGGGACCTCGTAGCAGGAGCCGCAGATCGACGGCCCCACGGCGGCCCACAGATCCGCCGGTTCCACTCCACCGCGTCGGAGGGAATCGATCGTGGCAGGCACGACACCGTCGAGCATGCCCCTCCGCCCGGCGTGCACGGCGGCTGTCAGAGCTACCGTCCCCGGACGCGAGCAGAACGGGGACGCAGTCGGCCACGAGAACGCAGCAACCCGCGGGCGCCCCGCCTGTCCGGGAGTCCAGCACGAGCGCATCCGCCGTGGGCACCTCACCGGCCTGGGCCGTGGCCACGACGGCGGAGTGAACCTGGTTCATCCAGGCCAGGTGACGCCCCTGCTCAAGTCCGAGCAACTCCTCGAGCTGACGACGATGACGTTGAACACGTTGCGGGTCGTCCCCGACGTGGAGCGCCAGGTTCCATCCGTCATAGGAGGCCCCTCCCCGGCTGTCAGCAATCCGATCCTGGGCGGTGCCACCTGGGAACGAGACGAGGAAGGGCCCGCAGACCGCGGGTAGTGAAGTACCCACGAGCCGCGGGCCCAGATCCACCTCGATCAGGTCCGAGGCCTCAACGGCACTGGTGTCGCACATGGTTGCCGCATCCCCGGACAGCGATAGCGCTCAGCGCAGGAAGTCGGGCAGGTCGATGCCATCATCGTCGGCGTCAACCCCGATCACCTGAGGAACCTCAAGATCGGAGACCGAGTGCTGTGCAGGCACCGATCCGTAGGAGCCGTAGGACTCATCCACATAGGCCGGCATACTCCCCGAGGAGAAGGCCTCAGCCGCACTGACCTCCGACAGGTGCGCCGCGACCGCCGGTGAGGCGGAGGGCGGAGGTGCCAGCGGGACCGGACGAGTCACTGGGTTCTGGGCGGCATGAGCGCCACCGCGAGGAGCGGGGGCCGGAGGCAGGTCATCGACCGGGGAGGAGGGCACCGGCGGCACGGCGGCAGCCCGCGACAGCCGAGTCATCGGATCGGCCAGGCCGCCGACGATCGGCTCGGAGTCGAAGCCGGCGGCGATGACCGTCACCCGCACCTCGTCGCCCAGGGCACCGTCGACCACGTTTCCGACGATGATGTTGGCCTCGGGGTGGACAGCCTCGCGCACGAGGTTGGCGGCCTCGTTCATCTCGATACAGGCCCAGGTCGGAACCGCCCTGGAAGAAGAGCAGCACACCGTGTCGCCGTCGATCGAGGTCTCCAGCAACGGCGAGGCGATGGCCTCCTCGGTCGCCGTGATCGCACGCCCTCGCCGGTGGCCGGGCCATCACCCACGAGAAGCGCTGCCGGCACCCCTGCATGACGGACTTGACGTCGTTGGAGTCGACGATTGATGAGACCGGGGGTGGTGATGAGGCTCGGTGATGCCCTGGACACCCTGAAGAAGAACCTGGTCAGCCTGCTTTGAGGGCGTCAACGACGGAGATGTTTCTTTGTCAGCGATCTGCAGGAGGCGGTCATTGGGGGATGACGATGAGGGGTGTCGACTTTCTCGCGCCTAGCGCCTGGACGCCGTCCTCGGCCTGGGCCGAGCGGCGGCGTCCCCTCGAAGGAGAAGGGACGGGTGACCACACCGATGGTCAGCGCGCCAATGCTCTTGGCCAGGGCGGGCGACGACAGGGGGCTGCTCGGTGCCGGTACCGCCTCCCTCACCCGCGGTGACGAAGACCATGTCCGAGCCGTCGAGGGCCTCGCGGATCTCAGACTCGTGGTCCTCTGCGGCCTTGCGGCCGATCGCCGGGTCGGCTCCCGCCCCCAGACCTCGGGTCAGGTCCCGCCCGACGTCGAGCTTGACGTCAGCGTCGGACATGAGCAGCGCCTGGGCGTCGGTGTTCACGGCGATGAACTCCACGCCACGCAGATCGGCCTCGATCATGCGGTTGACGGCGTTAACGCCGCCTCCGCCAACACCTGACGACCTTGATCTCTGCCTGGTAGTGCTGTGAGTCGTCCACAGCCATGCTCTCGACCACTGGCGTCCCCTCCGCGAGTTTCGTCATGAGCCCTCTGACGAGGACTCCCCTCAAACCTCAACCTCAAGTTAAGGTCAATACTTATGTCATTCTCTGAACGACGGGGTTAACGCTATGAGACTTCCAGGACGTCGTATCGCATTGAAGCCCGGCGTGTTCGTGTGCAGTTGCCTGCGGATTCCCTGCTATATCACTGCAATTTACCTGCAATAAACCTGAAGGTCTGAGGTCACGTGCTGCTGCGCACCCCGCCGTCCCTGGACTCGCCACGCAGCGGCGGAGCAGAGGAACCGTTGTCAGGACGTCGGCGATGGCGCCGCGGTGGTCGTGGCCGCTGCGTCGGCGGATCGTGTGGTGGGGCGATGCGGTGAGGAGACGTCGTAAATCGATGCGGTGGTGGTCGCGAGGTCGCCAGGACGCGTGCGCGAGCGCGTTGTCTTGGTTGTTGCCCCAGACCACGCTGGCCCCGCTGGACAAGGTCAGTGTGACCTGCCCCGCCTCAGTGGCGCTGCCGCTGCTCACCTGGGCCGGGTCTCCGGCGGTGAGCCCACCACCTGGGTGACGGCGAGCGGCTGCTGGCGGAGATCCTCTGTGGCCCCGATGCCTGCGCGGCGGGATCGGGCACGATGTTCACGAGCCTGATGGCGGCTCGGAGACCCGCTCGAGGACCTACGGCCTCGTTGTCGAGGACCTGGTAGCCGTCGCGAGTCCTGCACGGTGTGCCACCGGCACGCGCATCGTCAGGTGCACCCGCAGCCCGTGGGGCCGGGCCCTGGTCACCTGCGCAGCGCACCCTGGACCAGCTGTCACTGACCTGGGTGAGAGCCGGCCAGTGTCGAGCCGCAGCAACGAGTCGCCCTCGTGGGCGGCCAGAACCTCGCGGACCTGCTGGTCAGAGACGCTGCCGTCGAACCCGCCACGGGATCCTCGGACCGCGAGACCCAGGAGGGTGAGAAGGCCAGGCCCAGACCACCGGGACGATGGCGACCACTCCCGACGGCGGCCTCACCGCCGTCGCAGCCGCAACCGGCACGGCGGCCTGACGCTCGCGAGCCGATCGGCCGGTCCGGTGGAACGACCCGGTCGTCTCCACGGAGAAACCACCTGCCTGCGGCCAGACGGTCAGCTCGGTGCTCGCCGCCGCGTCGGGGCTGGAGGACTCCTGGCGGGGCTGGTGCGGCCGGCGCCCTCGCCACCGCGCCGCGGGACCCGGCGAGGCTGGACGCGCCCTCGGCGTCGACGGACGCCTGGGTCGCGAGCCGCCCCAGCGGCCGACTCGGCTCGCGCTCCCTGGCGGAAGCGCTCCCGGGGCCCGCTCCCGCGGCGAAACGCCGGCCCGGCCTGCTCGGTCCTGTGATCCGTCAGGGTGCTCGGCGCGGATGGTGCCTGCGCCGAGCGGGAGAGGACGCGGACGCCTGGGGCCGGAGCGGCGCGGCGGGATGTCTGGCGGGGCGTCCTGGAGCGCGGTTGGAGCGCTCCAGGACGCCGAGGGCTTCCTCATGCCTGCTCGTCGGTCGGCGGGCGAGGCTGCACCGCCCCTCGCGTGCCCGCCAGGTCGCCCAGTACTGCACCGGCGAGCTCCAGTGGCGTCGCCGGCACCGACTGTCAGCAGCAGGTCGCTCAGGGCGCGCCGGGTCGGCCACCGCGTGCGCGCGGCCTCAAGACGCTCGGCGACGAACCTGGCGGTGCCACCGGGGATCCGCTGGGCGACCGTGTCGGTGATGTCGAAATCCGCACGAGTCTCCCCTGGCGGGGTGAGACGTCGAGTGATGACAACGGCGTCGGCCGAGGCCAGCGCCCTGTCCGAAAGCGGTCGGCAGGCGGGTGCGGGAGAAACAGGTGCGGCTGGAACAGAACTCAGGACCGACCGCCGCGCTCTGGGCGACGCCCGCGCCGTGCGCTCAGGGGCCTCGATCTCCGTGGGTGTGGTGGGCGTAGTCGTCGATGACACGCACACCGTCGGCCTCGCCCCGGTCCTCGAGCGCCGTCCTGTCGGAATGCACCCAGTGCCCGGGCCATCCGGGCCGGCTCGACGCCGAGCTCGATGCCCGCGGGCCCAGGCTCCGGCGGCGTCGAGGGCCGTAGTCGCACGGCCACGCACCAGCTCGACCGGACCGTGACGTACTCGCCCGCGCCACCGGCGGGCTCGCGACCGGCAGCCGTGGTGAGGGTCACGTCCCCCCGCAGTGGATGAGGGCCCCACGTTTCCTGGATGTCCAGGTGGACGTGCCCCTCCCCACGAGCACTCCGCCGAGGTGTCAGGGCCTGCGAAGGGTAGGTGACGACGCGCAGGCTCCTGCGGCTGGGTCGCGGAGCTGCGCCAGGCGACGTCGCGCGGCGCGAGGCGACCAGCAGGGCCCCGCACCAGCCGGTGAGCGGGGTCGACGAATGCTGTCCGAAGCCTCCGCGGTGCCGTAGCTGTCAAAGGGTGGTCGGGCTCGACGTGGTGCGCTGATCTCCACGCGCGGGTGCAGGTTGGGGAAGGAGCGGTCGGACTCATCGGCCTCGACGACCAGGGCGGGGCCGCTGCCAGGTGGGCGCCGGTGCCCAGGGCCCTTTAGGGCCCCGCCGATGGCGAAGAGGTCGGCTCCGGCCTCGGTGGAGGGGCCTGGCGTATGCCGAGGTCGTGCGCTCGCCGTGCGCCCCCGCCACGGCGAGCAGTCAGGCCCCTGGGCGGCCGCGCCAGAGCCTGGGACGGTGGATGACCTCCTGATCTGGCAGGCCTGGGCGAGCTCAGGTTGGTCTCCTGATCGCGGTGGACACCACGACGGTGCTCCCGCTCAGGGACATTTGCGGCGTCATGCCCCAGGTGGTCGTGATGCCCAGATCGCCAGGGTGGTCAGGCGGCCCCCGTGGGCGTCGGAGCGGAGACTCGGGCGCCGCGGGCGGCGAGCAGCTGAACGACCACGCTCATCCCGCTCCCCCGATGCCAATCGAGGTGAAAGGCTCTGTCTGCCAGTGTGCGCTGATCGGCGCCGGCCGGCCGGTCGGCGACGGTGGGGACTGTCCTGGGATGTCGTGGCGGTCATGCGCGCGTTCTCCTCGTCGGTAGGAGTGTCGTGGATGGAGGCGCACCGCCGGATAGAGGGCGGCCAGGCGGGCCGCCGCATCCCGGACGCCGGTGGAGGCCGCGGCCCGGGCCATGGCGGCCTGCCGCTCAGGGTCGGAGATGAGCATGGCAGAAGTCAAGATGTCGAGGGCGTGAGGTCGGCGTCGAGCACCATACGACCGCCTCCAGAGGCCAGGACGTCAGCGGCGTTGAGACGCTGCTCCCGTGCCGATCGGCAGGGGGACGTAGAGCTGCGAAGTCCCCAGATGCCGTGATCTCTGCGACAGTGCCGGCGCCGGAGCAAGCTGGGACCCCATCGGCGCAGGCGCAGGCCTGCTCCATCGTGGTCAGGTAGTCGAGCACGTGGTACCGCCTCAGAGGGTCCTGTGCAGCGCGGGAGGCCACTGCCGCCTCGAGGGCGGCGCGACCGGGGCATCCTGTCCTGCCGGTCGGTGTGCACCTGAAGCCCTGCGGGCAGGGGAACCCAGTGACTCGCTGAGGACCTCGTTGAGGTGCTGGGCCCCCTGAGGCGCCCGTCACCAGCAGCGTGGCGGGTCGGGTCGAGTCCCAGCGCCTGGGCGCCCCTCGGTGCGGGCTCGGCGGGCCCCTCGCTCGTGGCCCGCCGCGACACCAGGGTGGCGATGGCTGGGCAGCGGCAACCGTGACCTCGGTGCAACCCTTGGACGCCTTTCAAGACGGGTGGAGGCGAAGGTCAGGGGCCTGACCTGGAGCAGAGGGCCCCAGCGGCTGGCCAGCCGGCGGGCGTTCTCGCCCGGCGGATGAGCTGACCGGCACGCCCGGCCTTTCCTGGCAGGCCAGGTAGGCCGCGTGACATCTGTAGCCGCCGAGACCGACGGCGACGTCTGGCCCTGACCGTCTCAATGGCCTCGGTGGCGCGCTGATCGCCCTTTCCCCAGCCGGTGCGGCTTGAGCGCAGCGAGGTCTCCGCTGGGACGCGCGAGGCAGAGGACCCCGTGACGCGCCAGCTCGAAGCTACGGCCCGCGACGCCCAGCCGCTTCTCCGTCCTGGGCGGTCCCCAGGACGAGGATCGCGTCGTCCGAGGATCGCGCACCAGGGCCGGGTCCCGCAGGGCCGCGCGGCCGTCGGCCAGCAGCAGCCGACGTGGGCCGGCGGTGCCCTTACCGCCAGCAGTACCTGCAACGGCCGCCGCTCTCGCAGCTGGGACGCTCCTGCTACAGACCGAGACCTGCGCTCTCACTCGTCTCCCGGGCACGGTTGCCTCACTTGGGACAATGACCGCCGAGGAAACGACGCAGCGCCCGGGACTCGTGGACGGGAGCCTGCTGCGCTGGCCGGGTTCGGCGCGACGCAGGCGCGAAGCACCCCGATGGCCAGGAGGACCGACACCAGCGCGGTCTCCACGGCTGACGAGGGGAGCGGACTTGGCAGCACCGGCAGGCGTGCACAGTAACGACCCCCATGTTATTTAGATCGCTTCTACACGATCCACGCACCGATGGCCGAGGTCGGCCACGCGCACGCCGGAGGGCTGTGATGTCATGAGCCGCAGGCAGCAGGCTCCGGCTGGCGGCGAACAGGGCGATGACGACGAGGCGGTACCCACCAGTCCGGAACTCTCACGAGCACGGCGAAGATGTGGTCGAGTCGGCCACGAATTGAGATAGCCGCCTGGCGCTGCGATCCCGGGCCCACTGAGCCAGCTCGGTCCCCAGCGCCCAGCATCCGTGCTTGGAGGGCTGTATGGCGCCGTGGTCGGCGCTCGGGATGGATCCAGGCGGTGTCCGGGCGCGCCGGTTAACGCTGAGCGGAGCGCGCCGCGATACGATGACGCTAATGCCGCACGGCGCACGGGAGGCGAACCAGCGGCTGCGCATTCACCCACGGGGCCCGGGCAGACGATGATCACCAGGATGATGACGGTTCCGGTCCTGTCCGCCGAAGACAGCTCAGGATCGCGACCATGATGTCGCGACCAGCCCAGCCGCGCCTTCCACGCCGGTCGCGCGAGGGCGCTTGTCCGCGTACCAGGTCACGAGACGGTGCCCAGGACCAGGCGAGGCCCTTGATGAACTCCGAGGGGCTGGGCGGTGCCGACAGGACCTGGATCCAGCTGCGGTTGCCGTTGCAGACGTCGACACCGCCGACTGCGTGGCTCACCAGGCACTGCATGGCGGTGATCGTCCAGCGCCAGGAGGACCCACGCCATCCGCGGGAACCAGGACGGCGGGATGCGCGACCTTCACTGCATGCCCAGGGTCCCTCGCCGCCGCGAAAAGATGAGGTAGCCCGGCGAAGTCGGTGAAGGCGTGCTGCCACCGTTGGCGGCCACGAGTCGCCGACCGCACGGAGAAGGACCAGCGGATGAGCCGAAGGTCTCCAGCACCAGGGTGGAGACGAGCAGGCAGTAGTGGCAGAGTCACCCGCTCCGAGCCTGCGCTGGAGCTCGGGCCCGCGGGCTGAGGGGCGCCGACGGCTGCTTCCTGAGGCGCCACCGCTGGCGCACACCGTCCCAGGCCGCGAGTCGCCCGCCCCAGTGCGCCAGGCGGCCCGCGCCAGGGCGTCACGCAGGCGATCACGCCCTTCCCGATGGGGCCGTGAGCGGAGGTCTCCCGTGCTGCTGACGGCTGTTGGCTGTCGCTCCCTCCGCGCGGTCCCGCTCCGGCTTGCGGCCGGCGCGCCGCGTCCTCGTGGCGGTGCTCGGTGCATGACGCTCCTGAGCTCGACGAGGAGCGTCGACGAGTTGTATGCCGGTGATGCGACGGTCTTCATAGCCGCTGGTCGCCGGAGGGCATACCCGTGTCGGGCCGCCATCGCCTCGGGTGAAGGCCCGGGCGCGGAAGCGGCTGGGCTGGTCACTCGCGCTGGGCGTAGGACGTGAAACTGGTCCCGGGAGGCGCGGTGCCGAGGCCAGCACATGACGGTGTCCTGGTGCGCATGCGGCGCCGGCGGCCTCACGCTGGCCGCGGGCGCCCACCTGCCCGCGGTGCCGTCGCACCGACGCGGTGACGGCAGGCCGGGGGCCTCGCAACAGCGCATTGCCAGGATGTCGTCCTGGTCACTTGCCGACGACGACGGCGCCGCGCAGCGGTGAGACGCACCGTGCGTGACCCAGATCGGAAGAAACTGGCGTCTACACCCGCAGTACATCGCAAGCGACGATCCGGACGCTGGTCCCCTGCGCGGCAGGGAGGTCAGTGCGGCCTCGGCGGATGCGGGGTTGGTGTGCCCGGGGTCGTCGGCCCCAGGCGATGCCGTCAACGCCTCGGCGACGGTGACGATCCGGTGGGCGGGACTCGCGCGCGCAGTCCGGCGACGACCGCCTGCGGGTCGGCTCCCGCCGCACGGGCGCGCGCGCGCGGCCAGGGTGCGTCGACCAGCAGGTGCGCGGGCAGCGTTCTGGGCGCGCCGCCGCCAGTGCGCGAGGGTCGGCGGTGTTGTGGCCAGCCTCGACGCCGCGAGACGCCGCTCGCGGCGTGGGAAGGCGCGGTCGATTGCGGCAGGTCCTCGACCATGCCGATCTCGTCAATGCCGGTTGCGGCCAGGGTGAAGCCGACGAAGTCGACAGCCCTCGACGACGTCGGCCTGACGGACCCGCGTCCTCGCAGTGGCGAGCCGGCGAGGTTGTGGTACGGCGGCCAGCCGGGTGCGAGGCGCAGACGCGTCTTGTCCTGGGCGTGCGCCCCGCCCGTGCCATGATCCGAGGTGGTCGGCGGCCAGGCTGAGGAGCAGGCCGGACGCCGCGCCGAAGAGGTCCTGATTGGTGTGCAGCTGCGCTGGACGGCCCACGGCTCAGGGCGTCGACGCTGCGACCAGGACCGCCTCGATGACGGGGGTGCGATGTTGCCCGGCACGAGACGGGGCCGTGAGCCCGTGGAGCCCGTCAGGACCGCCGAGAGCATGCTGACTCGCGAGTGATGCCTTGCCGCCAGTCCCGGTACTAGGAGTCAGCCAGGGACGTGCGGACGCGACGAGTCCTGCTGAATCCTCCAGGCCAAGCCTGACCTCGCTCGGGTCATAGTCGATACCCGCCGCCGCAGCTCGGCACTGCAGGACCGGGCCTGGTGGCCGGGACGCGAGACGTACGTAGAGGAGCCTGCGCCGGGGAGCGCGCCAGGCGCGACGCGGTCAGCTCGGCGTCCGGCGACGAACCGTGGTGGAGGCCACGTCGCAGCGTCTCGATGAGACTCACGGCTGTCGAAGACGTGTGGACAGCGGGCAACGTGCGGCCAGGGCGTCGACGGCAACGGCGCCGGCTGGTGCGCCCTGAAGCCCGACGACGGCCACGTGGGCGCGCCGTCGAGCTGAGATCGCAGACCGCGCCGGTGACGGCGCTGAAGTCGGCTCACCGAGGACTTCGGTCGCTGGTCACGGTGCGGGCTCACGCTCCTGGTTCCTCGCTTACTGCCCTCGCGGGGCGGCCGGCAGATGAGGACCGTACTCACGGTCTGTCGGCCGCAGTGGCCCGGGCGTCCCGCTCACCCGGTGATGAGCTGGCGCAGGTACTCGGCGTAGAAGAGTCCGAGTCCCGCGATGTACGTACAGGCCGGCGATGATCCAGAAGCGGATCACCACGTTGACCCTCCGGTCCATCCTCCCAGTTCGAAGTGGTGGTGCGGTGGAGCCATGCGGAAGACGCGTCGGCCTGCTCGACTTGAGATGAGACGATCTTGGATGAGCGTCGCCCATGACCTCGGCCAGGAAGAGTCGCACCAGGATGGCGGCCAGGAACTCTGTGCGGGTCGAGCGACCGACATGGGCCGGCGACGGCCCTCCCGAGGCCGGACCGATTGTCGCCCATGAAGATCTCGGCCGGGTGAGAAGCGTTCCACCACAGGAAGTCGAAACGCGGCGACCCATGAGCGGCGCGCGATCATGGCGATCTCGTGGGGTCCTGACCCACCGGTAGCGAGTGTGGGGACCATGGATCTCGATGGCCGTGCGGCAGGATCTGGTCGTCTGCCACACGCCGATGAGCGAGCGTAGGCACCGAAGACCATGGCGGAGGCGCGCGCGTGCGAGTCGTCGAGTCCGTCGGGTGAGGTTGGACGGCGCTGGACCAGGTGCGGTGCATTGAGGAAGTTGGCCCACAGGATGAACAGGATGAGCCTGACGACGTCGCTACCGGCGAAGGCCAGGTTGATCGCCGAGTCGCGACGGTGAGGATCCGGGCGTGCGGGGGTCGAGCCCGTTGCGGTCCAGCGAAGCGCATGTGGGCCGCCACCGAATCCGACGCGATGAGCGCCTGCACGATCTTCTGCCAGGCCCGCGCCCCAGGGAGCGCGCGCTTGAGGATCTTCCTCGAAGTCGTCCAGGAATCCCGATGAGCCTGGAGCCGACGACGAGGACGAGCTGGGACGCGAGGCGCGCGCGTGCGCAGCTGGGTGAGGATTCGAGCCAGGGTGTGTCCCCAGGACGGTGGAGATGATGCGACGAGGCCGCCCATGGTGCGGCGTTGCCGCGCTTGGTGAAGTGCCCCTGTCCGTCCTGGCGGATGAACTGTCCGTACTCGCTTGGCGTGGAGGTAGCGGATGAGCAGTCTGCAGCGGGGTGCCCACCAGTCCGACCACGCGGAGATGAGGGATGGCGGTCATCGACGACCTCGCAGGAGGTGGTCGGCATCAGCGCCATGCGCCTGAGCCGTTGGAGCCTTGACCAGGACGGCGTCGCCGTCGCCGAGCGAGGGCGCGATCTGGGAGATGGCGGTCGCGGCATCATCGAAGCTCGACGACCCTCGACCTCGCGCCCGGCCGCCCGAGTGCCTCCTGCGTAGACCGATGCCGATGAGCATAGCGGGCTCCGGCTCGCTGACTAGCTCCGGTGTCGCGCGATCGGCGGCCGAGGACTCAGCTCGAGATCTCGGAAACCACGACGACTTGCCGACGCTCGGTCCCCGGCCAGAGCCGGCGGCACCGCGCCAGCGCCGCCGTCGGCGGAGTCGATCGGTGGCGTTGTAGGAGTCGTCGATAAGGAGAAAGATCACCACCGAGCTCCGATACATCCATGCGGTGCTCTCGATGCTCACGGAGTCGAGAGCCTCGGCGACGAGCTCCGGGGCGAGCCACTTGCGGCCAGGGCCAGCGCAGCTGGCGGCCCGGGCGTTGGACGACGCTGTTGCGTGCCGGCGATCGGCCAGCTGGACGCGGCGTGGCGTCGGCGAGACCGCGGGTGGAAGGTCGAAGGCCGCTCGAGCGACCACGTCCAGAGTCCACGTTCTCGGCCCTCAGGTCCGGCCTGTCGACCTGGGCGGAGAAGGTCGAGGACGCGTGCGGTGCGAGCTCGGCGGCTGACGGCGGCGCGGGCGTCGTCGGTGGCGCTGAGGACGGCGGTCACCGTCGCGGCGCAGGCCGGCGATTGATCTCCCGCAACTGGGCCGCGGCGACGCTCGATGGAGCTCGAGAAGCCGCCCGTGAGGCGTGGCCGATCATGAGGACCCCGGCCGCGTCCAGGGGGCGATGTCGGGTGGAGGTGAGGCGATATGCCTGGGCCCGGAGGCCCCATCTCGGACGGTGGCGAGGTGGACTCGTCGACACTCCAGCACTGCCAGCTGACAGGCCGATCTCGTTGTTGAAGCTGGTCTCGCGCACCGATGAGGCCGGAGAGCGGCCAGGAGCCGCGCGAGGAGGTCCTTGGTGGTGGTGCTGCGACCACCGAGGCGGTCATCGCCACCACGGTGAGACGCCTCGCGCGCTCGCCGCGGCCCGGGCGCAGCGTCGGGTGAGGTGCGGAGCCCAGCGCGCCGAGGAAAGCTGTCTCAGTGTCCTCCACGAGGACGAGCCCCATGGACGCGCCCCTCGGCACGCCTCGAGACAGCCTGCCGCGGGCGCGCCTCCGGGTCGGAGACGATGGTCGACGGCGTCGCAGGGCCCGGCCGATCCCAGGTGAGCGTGGCCGTGGTGCGCGCTCGCAGTGAACGGCGCGACGAACAGTGAGCCCTCGGCGGCCCACTGGCGGGTCGGTGACAACCGGCCCGGTCACGGCGTCGCCGATGAGCCTGCCGCCGACGGCGGCGACGATCTGACTCCAGGCTGAGCCTCATGCCCGTCCCCATTTCATCCTCACGACGGCCTCGGCCATCGCAGGCGCGTCGTTGTGAGCGGATGAACTCCCCGAGCCATCTCCAGGAAGGCTCAGCGCCCTTCCGGTGACGGCGTGACGGTGTCGTCGGGTCACGGCAGCTCGATGCACCCGGCGCACGCGTCGCCGCGCCAGGTGGTGATCTCCTCGACGTCCGTCGGGTCGGGACGCACGCCGCACCCTCCAGGATGGCGTCGCGGATGAGCTGGGGTCCCGCTGCGGGGGTTCGTCAATGGTGACGACCGGAACGTCGGCCGGGCGGGCGCACACCTCGCCCGGCATGGGCCGCTGCTCTGGTCGCGCTTCGCCGTCGGAGCCGAAGAGACCGTGACAGAGGCGGCCCGGGGTGATGGGGCGCGCGGCTTGAGGGCCAGCTCCATGGCCTCGGGGTGTGGGCGAAGTCGACGGCTGCACAGGCGCATCCGGCCGTCGCGCTGGCTGATGCGCTGCATGCGGTCGTGTTGTGGGCACCGGCCAGGCGCGGCGGCGGTCGTGGCGGCGGAGGCACCCGGCGCGAGATGGCCGCGAGCACCAGGGCGGGGCGGCGTTCTGGACGCTGACGCGGAGATCCGGGTAGGGGCGAGGATGCCCCGGTCTTCTCGCCGTCGGGCCCGTGGAGGTGAAGGTGGTGGCGGAGTCGGTCGGGAGACGGCGGCGTCACTGACCCACCAGTCGGCGGGAGTGTCACGTAGGGCAGCGCGCGCGGTCGATCTCGATGGGTGCCTCGGCGGCCAGGAGCGGCGCCCCACTGGTCATCGACGCAGACCACGCCACGGCGGGATGCCGAGGGTGGCACGCGCCTTTGGCCTCGAGGCAGCCCTCACGGTCTGTGGAAGTCGAGGTGGTCGCGCTGGAGGTTGGTGAAGCCGAGCGACGTCGACGACGAGGCCGTCGAGGCGGTGGCAGGACGATGGCGTGGCTGGAGGCCTTCAGGGAGAGTGGCGCCGACCCCGTCCTCCACGGCCAGGGCCATCATCCGCCGCAGGGACGGGGGCCTCGACGGTGGTGCGCGGGGACTCCACGGAGTGCTCTCCCACGCGCAGCTTTCGACGGTTCCGGCCACCATGCAGCCGCCGACGTGGGCGGACAGGGATCGCGTCGAGGAAGTAGGCGGTGGTCGTCTCTGCCGTTGGTCCCGGTGACGGCGGTGGTGATCAGACCGCGAGCCGGGTGGTGGTGAGGCCCTCGGCACTCAGAGGGGCCGACGACGGCACGGGGGGTCGTCGTGCACAAGGACCGGGTACCAGGAGCGGACTCGTGGACGATCCGCTCCGTCAGCATCGGTCAAAACGGCAACGGCACCGGAGGCGACGGCCTCGGCGGCGAAGCGGGCGCCGTGGGCGGTGAAACCGGGCAGCCCTCACGAAGAGCCTCGCCCGTGGGCGGTAGTCGGCGGAGTCGACACTGACCCCTAGTGATGCTCTAGGGTCAGCTGAGGGTGGCGGCATCCTCAGCTGAGGCGGGAGCCAGGGAGAAGCGCTCGCTCAGGGTACTGATGGGGATGGGACCATTGGAGCTCGGCCGTAGGGCGGCGGCCGACTCGTAGGCGTGGTTGCTCATAGTTCCTCAATCTATCGCGACCTTCCACTGTCGATGTTCCACAAGAGCATCTCCGGCCTACTTCGCCGAGGTGCTGGTGGTCACGCTTCTCTCACCCCATACACCACCTCACTGGCTCGCGTCCCGCTCGCCACCGGCTCCGTTCCGAGCGGCCTGGGCCGCCACGACGCTCGGGTCCGGGGCGATATTGAGGGCCTGCATGGCGGCCAGAGCCACCTCCCGGAAGACGGGGGCGGCAACGGTGCCTCCATAGATTCCCTCGGGCCGGTTGACGATGACCGCGATGGCCAGCACCGGGTTGCGGGCCGGCAGGAAGCCGACGAAGGAGGCCACAGTGGAGTCGTCGGTGAGGATCTCGGTGGTTCCGGTCTTACCGGCCACCAGGTATCCGTTGATGGAGGCGGACTCCGCGGTGCCGCCCTCCTGGGTGACGCCGATGAGCATCTCAGTGAGGGTCTTGGCAGTCGCCTCGGAGATGACCCGCACCCCCTCGGGGCGGGTCTGCGGAGTCTCCTTGCCGTCGGCATCGATCCAGGCGTCGATGACGCGCGGGGCCACGCGCACGCCCTTGTTGGCCACGGTGGCCAGTACCTGAGGACTGGAGGGTGGTGCCGGCGACGCCCTGCCCGAACATCGTGGTGTAGCGGGTGCGGTCGTCCCAGGAGCTGGGCGGGTAGAGGATGCCGTCGGACTCCGCCGGCATCTCGATGCCGGTGGCCTGCCCCCAGCCGAAGCGCTTCATGTAGTCGTAGCGGACATCGTCGGAGACCTTCTCGCCGATCTGCACGGTGCCGACGTTGGACGACTCCGCCAGGACACCGGCGGTGGTCATCGTCTGGGTCTCGTGCTCGTGGGCGTCCTGAAGGTCTGCCCACTGGCCGAGGACCAGGTGTAGGGATGGTCCAGGTGTCCTCGGCTTGACCGCCCCTCCTCCAGAGCGGTGGCGAAGGTGACGACCTTCCCGACGCTTCCGGGCCTGAAGAGCCTCGACGCTGCAGGCGGTGCGGTTCTCCTCGGATGTGGCTGAGGGATCGGAGGGGTCGACCGAGTTGGAGTCGGCCAGGACCACGACCTTGCCGGTGGCCGGCTCCATGGCCATGACGATGCCCCAGTCCGCGTGCTGGGCGGCGACCGTTCGGTCGATGGTCTCCTGGGCGATGGACTGCAGGTCGGGATTAAGGGGTGGTGCGCACCGTGGCGCCGGGCCTGGGGCAGGCTTGTCCTCCTGCTCACCGGTGGGGATGATGACGCCGCTGCGCCCGACCTCCTCACTTCCCTTGCCGTCGGTTCCCGTGAGGTGCTTTGTTCTGGGTGAGACTCGAGCCGGCCGCCCCGATGAGCCTCGCGGTTGTGCTCGCCCTCGTGGGTGAAGCCCAGGACGTTGCCGGCCACGGTCCCGGCCGGGTAGGTGCGTCGGGTGCGCTGGTCGGGCTCAACCCCGGAGATGTCCAGGGCCTTGATCTTTCGCCAGGTGTCAGGAGATACCTCCGGGCGATGACCCTCGTAGCTCTGGTTGCCCACTGAGCTGGCTCCGAGCTCAAGAGGATCGACGTTGAGATCGGTGCGAGTTTGGGCCGCGACCGCCGCCGCCCCGAAGTCGACGACGACCTCCTCGTTGACGCCGGTGGATCTGTTGAAGCGCATCTCAGTGCGCTCGTACTGAGCGATGAGGGGCTGGTTGACGCCGACGTCGTAGCTGACCGCCGAGGAGGCCAGGACGGTACGCGTCCCGACCGGTGATGTCACCTCGGGGGCTCGGTTGACCCAGGTGACCGTACGCTCGGCCTTCGCCTTCAGCAGCTCGGTCCGTCGACCGCCTGGACGTAGACGGTGCGCCCGGGCCATGCGTGGAATACGAGCAGCCCTCCGAGCTGGGGCCTGACGACGCGAAGGATTCTGCGCTACTTCCCGGCTCTTGGGGCATGGGCGAGTTCTCGGTGAGCCCGCCCTTGTTGACGTCGACGACGCCGGGGCGGCGGCGGGCACCATCCCCGCTCCTGGCGCGGCCGGCCAGCGTGCTCGGTGCGATGCCCCGACCTGGTGCGCAGCGTCTCGACGTGGTCCTCGGCGACGTTGAGCTCGACCTGCTCTCCTTCATCCGGTAGGCGGTGTCGGCCATCTTGGCGTTGAGGAGCATCGAGGTGATGAGCACCGGCCAGCACGAAGATGAGTGAGGAGAGGAAGGGACGATGAGGCCGCTCGGGAGGAGTTGCTGACGACGCGCAGTCTGGGGCCGCTTGACGAGCCCCGCCTCCGCGCGCCCCTGCGCGCTGGTGGAACCACTTGACCTGGGCGGTGCGCTGCGTCGCGATCGCGGTGACTCGAGCAGTCAGCAGCTCATCAATGCTGCCTTCCCGTGGCGTAGCTGGACTGGGTGTGGATGGACGATGGTGCAGTGGAAGTCGATGACCGTCGGGACGGTCATCGCCGACGTCTCGAACGGAGGGTCCGCCTAGCCCGCTGTGCGGCGACGGCGGACGGAGTGCTCGACTCCTGCGGCCGGGATCCCGCCCGCGGCCGTCGGCGGGTGCTGACGTCTCCGGTGAAGGAGCCTGGTCGGCCGGACGCAGACGGGCGGCTGCCCGCAGTCGCACTGGCGCGGAGCGGGGGTTGTGGTCGAGCTCGCGGGCATCGGCCTTCTCCGCACCGTTGGTGAGCAGCTCGAGGTAGGGACGGTCCGCCTCGGGGATGACTGGCAGGTCCTGGGGCGCCCGGGAGGTGGCTCCGTGGGCGAGGGCCCGTTTGACGATGCGGTCCTCCAGGGACTGGTAGGACTCCACCACGAGGCGCCCTCCTACGCGCAGGCTGTTGAGTGCTCGGGGCACGGCCCGCTCCAGGACGTCGAGCTCGGCGTTGACGGCGATGCGCAGCGCCTGGAAGGTCCGTTTGGCCGGATGCCCGCCGCTGCGTCGCGCCGGAGCAGGTACTGCCTGACGGACGAGCTCAGCCAGGTCCTGGGTGGTGGCGACCGGCTCCCCGGCCTCACGGCGACGCACGATGGCGGCGGCGACGCGGGAGGCGAACCGCTCCTCGCCGTAGGTGCGCAGGATGCGGGTGAGCTCGACGGCGTCCGCGGTCTCGAGCAGGTCCTGGGCGGTCATTCCCGAGCCCTGGTCCATGCGCATGTCGAGAGGCGCGGGGCGGGCGTAGGAGAAACCTCGTGAGGCCTCGTCGAGCTGGAGGGAGGAGACTCCCAGATCCATGAGGACGGCGTCCACCGTTCCCTCCGCGCTGGCGGAGTGCTCACGAGCCACCTGGTTGACGGCGTCATAGGTCGCCTGAACCGCGATGAAGCGGTCCCCGAAACGCGCCAGACGCGCCGAGGCCAGCGCGATCGCCTCGGGGTCGCGGTCGATGCCCACGACCTTCAGAGCCGGGAATCGCTCGAGCGCCGCCTCGGTGTGCCCACCCATACCCAGGGTGCAGTCGATCATGACCGGCCGGGCCGGACTGCCCGTCGACGTACCGTCGGCGGGGCTCTCGATGGCGGGAGCGAGCAGGTCCAGGCAGCGCTCAAGGAGCACCGGCTCGTGCCGGCCGGCGGCGTCGGCAGCGGATGCCTGTGCCTGCGAACTGGTCATGAGGCGTGCTCCTTTCTGGTGCTGGCTCGGCACCTGGTCCGGGTACCTGGCTGGTTCTCAGTTGCTGTTGGGTCCTCGACGTCCGCCGCTCACGCTCCCCGAGGAACCGGGGGGGGCGGCCATCTCACCAGGACTCCTCCCGTGGTTCCGGCGCCGGGGGAAGAGGCGTCGGACTCGACATCGGGCGGAGACCTCACGAGATGGTTCGCCAGAGCCCTGATGGCGTCTGCGTGCGGTCCGTCGGGTTTGTTCAGTTGTCGAGAAGGTCGCGGTGTCAGAAGAAGCCCGGGATGATCTCCTCGGCCGTATCGGCGAAGATCTGTTCCTGAGCCTCCAGGTAGGTGCTCCAGGACTCGGAGTCCCAGATCTCCACCCGGGCGCCGGCCCCGATCACCGCCAGGTCCTTCTTCAGGCCCGCGTAGGCCCTCAGTGGCGCAGGCAGCGTGATACGCCCCTGCTTGTCCGGGATCTGCGAGTCCGCCCCCGAGAGCATGACGCGCACATAGTCGCGCGCCTGCTTCTGAGCGAGGGGGGCCTCACGCAGCTGGGCATACATGCGCTCGAACTCGGCGGCGGTGAAGGCGTACAGGCAGTGCTCCTGACCCCGGGTCAGAACCACGCCACCCGCAAGCTCTTCACGGAACTTCGCCGGGAGGATGAGACGGCCCTTCTCGTCCAGCTTTGGGTGCATGCGTCCCCCAGGAACATGAGCCACCTCCTTCCCTCGACGACCCCGTGCACCCCACCCTACTCCACTTCCTCCCTTTTCTCCCACCCTCCCCTTCGAGAGCATCACAACTACATATCACCGACGGCACCACCACCACCGCAACCCCCTCACTCTTCGTTGGAATAACAGCGATCCAGCACCTCGGGAAGCGGGGTGGAGGAAGGTGGAGGACAGGTGGAGGGAGGCGTTCACCACCACCTTCCTCGGCGTGGTGGACATACAGGAAAAAAGCAGAATCCACTCGGCCCGCACGCAGAGTTCCGGTGGGGCTCAGGATTTCTGCGGAGAGACACGAGGAGAGCCGCGGTGCTCTTCCCGAAGCCTGCTGAAATCCGATGAAGTCCTTGGAATCTCGATGACTATCCCCGGGCTCGCGGGGTCTGCCGAGCGCTGATCGGGTCCTCCATACGCTCAGGTCACGCCTCGAACGGGTGAGCGTTGGAGACAGGACCTGTCGAGTCGTACCAGCGGGAGGGATGCGGGGGTGGAGGGAAGTGGGGGAAGTGGAGGAAGGTGGAGACCGGTGTGCATTGACGCGGCCTGAGGGACGCAGGGATGCGGACGGAGAAGATCAGGGAGGGAGAGGGGGATGTGAGCCGGTCAGTCCTCGGAGTCGCGCCTGCGATCCCAGCGCTCGGACTGGCGGTCCATGAAGGAGGAGCGCTTCTTCCCTCTGTTCCCATCCCTGGCTGGCCTGCCTCGACCTGCCGCGGGCCGACGTGAGCTCGTAGAGCTCTCGACCCGGGTCAGTGCCAGCGCGACACCGCCGACGGCTACGAGGAAGCCCGCGACCCCCAGCAGGATGGAGAGGACGTTGTGGGGCACCGAGACCCCCGCGATGAGAAGGGCCAGACCGACCAGGACCAGGGCCACGCCGCCACCGATATGGCGGGGCGAGGGGCGTGAGAGCCGACGTTCCTCACGCTGGAACGTCTGAGCCAGTTCGGGGTCATCCTCATGGAGCTGCGATTCCAGGTCTCGCAGGACCTGCTGCTCTCGCTCTGACAGTGCCATCATGCTCCTTGCTTCCGGGCGGGGCCGGGGATCTGCGCCGTAGTTGCCAGGATAGGCGCTATGGCGGCTCAGGAGAAACTCTCCTGAGCGGTTGGACCGGACCGATCCGGGGCGGAACCGCCCTCCTGCCCTGATCGGCCTCGTCCGGGGATCGTCCGACTCAGTGCCTCCATCGTGACGGTCTCCCGTCGCTACTGCGACTCGCTCGCGTCATCCGGCCCTTGTCGCCTCGCCTCGTCGGGCGGTGTCCGGGCGGCCCCGTCTCCCGGCAGGAGGCTGGCAGGGGCCAGCGCGTGGGCGCCCCACCTGCGGCGTACGGCGTCGGCAACCCGCTCGGAGGCGCCGTGCCGAGGATCCTCGTCCAGGAGGAGCTGCACACCGTCGTCGGGGCGCAGCAGTCCCTCGACCCGCACCCCCAGGAGGCGAAAGCCTCCGGGTGGGAGTGGGCAGGGCGGAGTAGAGCGAGGAGACGGTCTCCCAGATGTCCTGAGCGAGGTCGGTGGGAGTGGCCAGGGTGCGTGATCGGGTGACGGTGGTGAAGTCGGCCCCTCGGGCCTTGAGAACGGCGACACGGCAGCGCAGGTCTGCCGCGCGCAGGCGTGCGGCGCACTGGTGGGTCTGGTCCAGCAGTACCCGTCGGGCGTGCTCCCGGTCGGTGAGGGTCTCGAAGAAGGTCGTCTCGGTCCCCACCGACTTCTCCTCACGCACCGGCTCCACCCGGCGGGGGTCGACACCGTGGGACAGCTCGTGCAGGTGGCGTCCGGCGGCCCGGCCGAGGATCCTCTCCAGGTGGCGCACGTCGGTGCCCGCCAACGTGCGCACGTCCTTGATCCCCCACCTGGCCAGGACCTCCTGCGTTCGGGCGCCCACACCCCACAGTGCCCCGACCGGCAGCACGTTGAGGAAGTCCTGCGTGGCGCCGGCCGGCACCAGGAGCAGACCATCGGGCTTGGCGTGGGAGGAGGCGAGCTTGGCGATGAACTTGGTGGAGGCAATGCCCACCGAGGCCGGAACACCCACTCGCCGGCGTATCTCGGTGCGGATCCACCGGCCGATGGTCACCGGAGAGCCCATGCGGCGCCTGGCCCCGGTCACGTCCAGAAAGGCCTCGTCGATACTCACCTTCTCCAGGACGGGGGTGACCTCCGCCAGGACGGCCATGACCTGGGCGGAGACCTGGGAGTAGAGGCCGTGACGTACGGGCAGGACCACGGCATGGGGGCAGCGCCGGGAGGCCTCTGCCATGGACATCGCCGAGGAGACGCCGAAGGCGCGGGCCTCGTAGGAGGCGGCCGAGACGACGCCCCTGCCGTCGCGGCCGCCGACGATGACGGGACGGCCGACCAGCTCGGGGTGCTCGAGGAGCTCGACCGAGGCGAAGAAGGCATCCATGTCGACGTGGATGATGGGGTGGCGGAGTCATCGTCCCCCCAGGACCGGCGCGCGGCCCGGGAACGGGGCGCCCTGCTCATCTCCACCTCCTCAACGAGTGCGACGTGCTCACCGGTTGGCAGGACCAGATGAGTCTCCTGCGCTCCTCTCAGGCTACCGTGGGGCTGTGACACGCAGACGCAGGACCTCCCGCGCCCCGGCACTGACCGACCTGCCCTCAGGCCCGGTGAGCACCTCCTGCGCCACTGCCGAGCTGGTGGCGCGAGACACCGGGATCCTTCTCATGCTGGACGGCGCGGAGTCCTCATTCCTGGACCTGCGCGACCCCTCCCACCTGGATTTCGAGTACCACCAGCAGATGGACGCGGTACTCACGGCGTTGCGCGGCGAGGGCGGTTCTGTCAGGGCACTCCACCTGGGTGGGGCTGGTTGCGCCCTGGCCAGGGCGTGGGACGTGACCCGACCCGGCTCCCAGCAGGTCGCCGTCGAGATCGACGAGATCCTCGCGGACCGGGTGCGAACCTGGTTCGACCTGCCCCGATCCCCCAGGCTGCGGATCCGGGTCGGCGACGCCGCCGAGGTGGTTACTGGGCTGCGGCCCGGCCAGTGGGACGTCGTGGTGCGGGACGTGTTCAACGGCGGAGGCGTGCCTGCCTCCTGCAGGAGCCAGGAGTTCCTCGACTCCTGCCTCAGGGCACTGGCGCCTGGCGGACTGCTGCTGGTCAACACCGCCTCCGTGCCACGCGCACAGACGGGCGCCGAGATCGCAGCGCTCACCAGCGTCCTGGACGGGGACACCTCCCGCGCGCTCATCGTCGCCGACCCCGCCGCGATGCGTGGCCGGCGTCGAGGCAACCTGGTGCTGGTGGCCCGCCAGGATCCCTTCACGGCGAGCGAGCTCGAGGAGGTCGAGCGCGCGGTGCGTCGCCTGCCGCTGCCGGTGCGCACCTGGACGTTCAACGACGCCGCGGTACCGCGTCCCGAGAGCGGCCGGACCCGCTAGAGGGGGCCAACCGGCCAGACCGGCTCGGGCCGCTCAGCAACGCTCAGCCCCGGGGCCGGGGTTCCAGCCCTGGGGTCCCAGGTCCCCGGAGTCGTTGGCCTCCAGGAATGCCTCCAGGCGGGCACCGATCTCGTCGGCGCTGGGCAGGTTGAGGATCGGCGCGGAGGTGTCGACCTCACCGATGGCGATCTTGGGAGCCATGGCATCGTACTGGGCCTCCAGGGCCGATACGACGGCGCTGACCTCCGGCTGCTGGGCGGCCTCGGCGTTGATCTCGGCGCGGTTGATGCTGGCGGCGGCCTCGAGGTCCCCCACTGGCAGCGCCAGGCCGGTGGCCTGCACGACGGCGGTCAGCAGCGCCGAGGCCCCCTGCGGGAACTCGTCGCGGGCCACGTAGTGCGGGATCGCGGCCGAGACTCCCCGGGAGTCCAGGCCCAGCTCGCCCAGCCGCAGCTCCAGATAGGCCGACATCGACCCGGGCAGCTCGACATGTCCGAAGAGCTCGGGCTGGTTGGGCAGCAGGTCGGGCTGGCTGCCGTGATGGTGCACGTAGGTCGGACGCGTGTGGGGCACGGCCATGGGGACACCGCTCATGCCGATGGCCTGGCTCACGCCCATGGAGACGGCCAGGTGGGCCACGGCTCCGACGAACTCGTCCCAGCGGTAGTCCGGCTCGCTGCCGTGGAGCAGGAGGACGTCCTCGCCGTCGTCGTCATGGAGGAGATCCAGGACCAGCTCGGGCATGATGACTGAGGAGTAGTTGTTGTGGACGAAGGTCATCGTGGGACGCCTGGCGCGGTAGTCCACGAGGGCGTCGATGTCGAAGGTGGCGACACGCTCACTGGGAAGTGTCATGAGCAGCTGGTCGACGGCCAGGGCGCCGGCGTTGCCGGCGTCCATGGCGCCCTCGAAGTGGTGGATGAGGACCCTCGGGGAGATCGGCTGATCCGCGGGGTGCTGGATGGTGAACAGTGGTCTCACGAGCCCGTCTCCTCCTGTCTGGTCTGATTCATCCTCTTCATCCTCCCGCGGCATGGGCCCGTTGGTGCACTCGTCGCCCGACCTGACGGACGGGCGAGACCGACGGCGCCGAGGAGGGCGTGTCCGTGTCGTGCAATGGTCTCAGCATGGTCTTGGTTCGTTGCCCGGAGCGGCCCCGTCTCAGTCGTGTCTCGGTCGAGCAACGTCGAGTGACCTCGGCTCAGTGACACGATTCGGCGTTTTATCAGGATTCGTCCGGGTGAGTGCCCGGGAACGGTGGTTAGCGTCCTGGGCACTCCTGCCAACACCTTCCGGATTGTCGATGTTCCCACCCGCGCCGGGTTCGGGCGGCTTGTTCGCCCTCGGCGTCCCCGTCGGGGCGTCAGCAGGAGAATAATGGGTCGACCGTACTGAAGCCATCACCGACCCCAGTACCCATCAGCGTCAACCAGAGCCGGTCAGCGCGCCCTACGCGCCTGCCGACCAGAACCAGAACCGATGCGAGGCCTTGTGAGTCAGACGATCCCCTCTCCCCCACCGCACTCCCAGCGGGAAGCGTCTCAGCGGGCGGAGGAAGATGCGGGCAGCGTCCGCGAGCGCGAGATGCGCGGTGAGCAGGTTGTCGTCGACCTCGCCTACAGCGAGCTGGACCGTCAGCTGGCTCAGGCCCGTCACTCCCTTGCCCGCACCGAGGCCCAGGGCGTCAGCGGCACCCACCAGTCTCGTGGAGAGCGGGACGCCTACGCCGTGCACTACTCGTCACTGGTCTCCTCCCTGGAGGGAGTTGAGGACCGTCTAGTCTTCGGACGGATGGACATGAGCGGGTCACCCGATGACGCACCGGACTCAGGAGCCTCCGGGAAGGCCTCTGCCTCCCCCACGGGCTCCGGTAAGGGCGCGGCGGGAGGCTCCTCCCCGGTGACTGATGGGGGGCGGCGTCACTACGTGGGTCGTATCGGCCTGCAGGACGCTCAGCACCGTGAGGTGATCCTGGACTGGCGCGCCCCTCTGGCCCGGGCCTTCTATCAGGCCACGGCCTCCCAGCCCATGGGGCTGGTGCGTCGGCGGCATATCGATACCCGGGCCCGCCAGGTGCTCGGGGTGGAGGACGAGGTCCTGGATCTGGCCGCCCTGGAGGCCGGCGAGGCCCCGGCGGGTTCGTCCGGGACCGCCGTGGCTGCCGGGCAGCTGCAGGGCGAGGGGCGCTCATCGCCGCGATGTCCAGCGCCCGTGACGGCCGTATGGGTGACATCGTGGCCACGATCCAGGCCGAGCAGGACCGGGTCGTCACCTCCTCGGGCCGGGGTGCTCGTGGTCCAGGGCGGTCCGGGGAACGGGTAAGACGGCGGTGGCGCTGCACCGGGTGGCCTACCTGTTCTACTCCGAGCGCGAGCGCCTGGAGCGCTCGGGCGTGCTCCTGGTGGGACCGTCTCGCACCTTCCTGCGCTACGTGGAACAGGTACTTCCCTCCCTGGGCGAGACGGGGGTGGTCTCCACGACGATCGGCGACCTGGTCCCCGGGGTGCGGGCCGCGGCGCAGGAGGACGCCCGGATCGCCGAGGCTCAAGGGACGCTCCCTGTGGGTCAAGGCCCTGGAGCGGGCTGTGCGGGGCCTGCAGCGCGTCCCCGGAGGCTCCACGTGAGATCGAGGTGCAGGGTGTGCGTCTGTCGCTGAAACCCGACGACGTGCGTGAGGCGGCCTCACGGGCCCGTCGGGGCGGCAAGCCCCACAACCTGGCCCGCGAGGCATTCGTGATCTGGCTTCTGGAGCGCCTGACCGATCAGTACGCGGAGGCCACGAACCAGGACGCCTCGGACGCCGACACGCGCGCCTGGATCCGTGAGGACATCCGTACCGCCCGCGACGCCCGCCGGGAGATCAACCTGTGCTGGATGCCGACGACGCCCCAGGGGCTGCTGGAGCGGCTGTGGAGCCGGCCATCCCTCCTGGAGCAGGTGGCGCCCTCCTTGAGCGAGCAGGAGCGCGAGCTGCTGCGCCGTGAGCCGGGAAGCGGACTGACCGCGGCGGACATTCCCCTCATTGACGAGCTGGCCGAGCTGCTGGGCCCCAGTGAGGACGCCCAGGCCCGGCGCGCCCGGCTGGAGGCCCGCCGCCGCGAGGACCTGGTGGCCTACGCGGCCCAGGCGATCGAGTCCCAGGAGCTGGGCGATGGGATGGTCAGTGCCGAGATGCTGGCCGACCGGGTCTCCCAGAGCGGTCCCACTCTCACTCTGGCTGAGCGGGCCCGGGCGGATCGGACATGGACCTACGGGCACGTCGTCGTCGATGAGGCCCAGGAGCTGGGCACCATGGCGTGGCGGGCACTGGCGCGTCGCTGCCCGGTGCGCTCCTTCACGGTAGTGGGAGACCTGGCCCAGTACTCGGGTCCCCACGCCCCGGGCAGCTGGGGCGAGGTGCTGACCGCACTGGGGACGGCGTCGACCCAGGAGGCTGAGGGCCGCTCCCGCTCGCAGTCCCGTCACCGGGCCCGTTCGCGCTCGCGGCAGAGCAGGCAGTCGGGGCGCTCGCGAGGCGGGTCGACCCCACTGCGCGAGGAGGCGCTCAGCGTCTGCTACCGCACGCCGGCCACGATCATGGAGGTGGCAGAGGAGACGGTGGCGCATCTGGGTCATCCGCCGGTCTACCCGGTGCGCTCGGTGCGCGACCTGCCGGACTGTCTGGAGGTCACGGACCTGTCGCAGTCCCCTCAGGGCGCACAGGCCGATGCCTGGGCGGGATTCTTGCGCGAGGTCGTCGCCCAGGAGTCGGCCCGCCTGGATGAGCAGGTGGGTACCGGCGTCGGGCGTATCGCGGTCATCTCCCCCTCCCCCGGCCGCACGAAGGCGCTGCTGCGCCAGGACGCGGACCTGGCCGCGGCGATGGAGGCGCCGGGAGGCGATGTGCTGCGCTCGCGGCTGCTGGTGGTTGACCCGGTGCTGTCCAAGGGGCTGGAGTTCGACGTCGTGGTGCTCGTCGACCCGGCTGAGGTCGGTGAGCGCAGCGCGGGCGACCTGTACGTGGCGATGACTCGCCCCACGCGCCGCCTGCGGGTGGTCAGCCGCCTGCCTCTGCCCCGGGGCCTGGAGCCGCGTTCCAGCAACCGGTGAGCCGGATCGCACACGGTTGTCAACGGCACTGACCGCGCAGGTTACGCCACCGTAGGTTACGGTTGCTCCTGACTTCTCGTCGTCGCGCCGTGCGGCACCCGCGGCGGGCGAGACCTTCTCCGGCAGGGGAAGGCTCACGGCAGACAAGGGGGAAGACCCATGAGTGCTTCACGCACGTCGGTACCCGCGTTCACTGACGACGCCGCATCGGCGACCGGTTCAGGCGCCTCTCGGGATGAGGCCCTCAACGCCGTCTACCGGCAGGCCGGGGTGCCCTCCACGATCCCGGAGGTCAGCGAGCCCCTGTCCTGCATGCTGCGTGACGCCGCCCGGGACTTCCCGGACCGGGTGGCCCTGGACTTCCTGGGCGCCACCACCACGTACTCCCAGCTGGAGAACCAGGTGGCACGGGCCGCCGAGTCCCTGCGGGGCTTGGGGGTCGGGCGCGGAGACGTCGTCGGGGTCATTCTTCCCAACTGTCCTCAGCACGTGGTCGTGGCCTACGCAGCCTGGCGCATCGGGGCGATCGTGGCCGAGCACAACCCGTTGGCGCCCGCCGCCCAGCTGCGCGAGCAGTTCCACATCCACCGCGGGCGTGTCATCATCGCCTGGGAGAAGACCCTCGAGCGCCTCGTGGCGGCAGTGGGTTCCCTGGAGGCGGCCGGCCTGGGGGGCCTGAGCGTGTACTCGGTGGACCTGTCCCGTCATCTCCCACTGCGCAGCCGCCTGGCCCTGAGGCTGCCAGTGGCCGCCGCCCGCACCCAGCGCCGAGAGCTGCGCGGCAGGGTACCGGCCGGGGTGCGCTCCTGGGACGACCTGGCCGCCTCCGCCATCCCCTTGGCCACAGGATTCCCGCTGCCGAGCGTCTCGGAGGCGGCGGCTCTGCTGTACACCGGGGGGACGACGGGAACTCCCAAGGCCGTGTGCCTCAGCCATGAGAACCTGCGCTCCAACGCTGAGATGTCCTTGGCCTGGGCGTCTCGCACCACGAGTGCGGGCAAGGAGACCTTCTACGCCGTCCTGCCCTTCTTCCACGCCTTCGGCATGTCTCTGTCGTTGCTGTGCGCGGTGGGGCTGGCCGCCACCCAGGTGGTACTGCCCAAGTTCGGGGCGGACCTGGTGCTGGCCGCCTGGAAGCGGCGCCCGGCCACCTTCTTCCCGGGGGTGCCGGTGATGTTCGACCGTCTGGTGACCCGAGCGCGGGCCACGGGAGCGAATCTGTCCTCCTGCAAGATCGCCGGTGCGGGGCCGCCCCCAACCCGCTGGCGGTGGCGCAGGCCTGGGAGGAGGCCACCGGCGGCACCATCATCGAAGGCTACGGGATGACCGAGTCCTCCCCCATCATCCTGGGCAACCCGATCTCGCCGGCGCGTCGACCCGGCACCCTCGGGGTGCCCTACCCCTCCACCCAGGTGCGTCTGGTGGACCCCTGAGGACGTCGAGCGCGAGGTGGCCCCCGGTGAGGTCGGCGGTAGCTGCTGGCCCGCGGCCCCCAGGTCTTCATCGGCTATTGGGACAACCCCGAGGAGAGCGCCGAGGTGCTGCTGGACGGGGCTGGCTGCGCACGGGCGACCTGGTGCGCCAGGAGGCGGACGGCTTCTACGTCATCGCCGACCGCCGCAAAGGGAGCTCATCATCTCGGGGGCTTCAACATCTACCCCACGGAGGTGGAGGCCGCGGTCCGCTCGATGCCGCAGGTGGAGGACGTCGCCGTCGTCGGGCTGCCGGCCGAGGCCGGTAACGAGTCCGTCGTTGCCGCGATCCCTGCCCAAGGAGGGCCAGACGGTCACCCTGGAGCAGGTGCGCGAGTGGGCGGCCAAGAACCTGTCCAACTACGCCCTGCCGCGCCAGATCGCGATCCTGACCGAGATGCCCCTGATCCCAGATCGGCAAGGTGCTGCGGCGCGTGGTGCGCGACGAGCTCCTGGCGGCCCGTGAGGCGGCCTCCGGGGCGGCGACGGCCGCGGCCGTCTCCATCGTTGAGCACTTCCCCGGCAGGAGTGACCGCAAGGAGAGCAGTAAGCAGGAGGCCGGCCAGGACGGCAAGGCCGGGCCCCAGGGCGATGCAGCATACCGCTGAAGGCCCGCCCTTAAGACCGCAGCCGTTCCAGATCACCTGACTGTTTTCTCTCCCCCACACCGTGACAGCCCTATCCGACCCCACAGACATGAGTGACAGCACCACTATCGACGCCGGCGCCTCGCCGCAGCAGGCCACCCAGGACCACCGCCACTACCTGCGCCCTCACTACCAGCCCGGCATCCCCGCGGCGATCGAGGTTCCCGACGCACCTTTGAGCGAGCTGCTGGAGACCGCGGCGCGGTTCTACCCCGACCGGGTCGCCATCGACTTCCTGGGCGCGGCGATGACCTACCGCGAACTGCTGGAGGCCTCGGAGCGCGCGGCGCAGGTGCTGCGGACCTCGGGGGTGCACAAGGGCGACCGGGTGGCTCTCATCATGCCGAACTGTCCGCAGCACGCCGTTGCCCTCTACGGGGCGCTGCGCATCGGCGCAATCGTGGCCGAGCACAACCCGCTGGCGCCCGCCGAGGAGATCCGATCCCAGCTGGATGCTCACGGAGCCCGCGTCGTCATCGTGTGGGAGAAGGGCGTCGATCTCGTCACGGCTCCCGCCACTGGTTCGCACGACGGCGGCGATGCGCTCCAGGGACGCACAGTCTTCAGCGTGGATCTCTCGGCGGCGATGCCGAAGCGCCTGCGCGCCGCGCTGCGTCTCCCGGTGGAACGGGCCCGTCGGCAGCGGGCCGCATTCCGGGCCCAGAGCCTGCCGGCGGGGGTGCGCTCCTGGGACAAGGAGGTGGCCGGCGCTCACCGGATCCCCTCGCGCTTCCCCTACCCGGCCGGCTCCGATGTGGCGGTCCTGCTGCACACCGGTGGGACGACCGGCACGCCCAAGGCGGCGATGCTCACGCACACCAATCTGCGGGCCAACGCCAACCAGGCCATCGCCTGGGTGCCGATGCTGCACGAGGGCGGGGAGAACTTCCTGTGCCTGCTGCCCTTCTTCCACGCCTTCGGGCTGACCTTCAACCTCTTCTGCGCGGTGCAGAAGGCCGCCACCCAGGTGATGCTGCCCAAGTTCTCGGTGGATCAGGTCCTCGCCGCGCACGAGCGGCGCCCCTTCACCTTCTTCGTCGGCGTGCCGGTCATGTTCGAACGGATCCTCGACGGCGCCCAGAAGCGGGGCACGAGCCTTGGCACCCTGCGCTATGGGGTGTGCGGGGCGGCCCCGATGCCACCGGAGGTCGGGGCGCGATGGGAGAAGGCGACCGGCGGGTTCTTCGTCGAGGGCTATGGCATGACTGAGACGAGTCCGATCGTCGCGGGCACGCCCATGGGGCCCTCGCGCCGCCTGGGGGCGCTGGGCCTGCCCTTCCCGTCCACGGACGTGCGCGTCGTCGACCCCGAGGAGCCGGACCCCGACCGGGAGGTCACCGACGGCGAGCCGGGCGAGCTGCTGGTGCGTGGCCCGCAGGTCTTCGCCGGCTACTGGGAGGATGAGGCAGCCACGCAGGCCGCGATGCTGCCGGGTGGGTGGCTGCGCACGGGCGACATCGTGCGCAGGGACGACTCCTTCCTGTGGATGGCCGACCGCAAGCGCGAGCTGATCCTCACCGGCGGATTCAACGTCTACCCCAGTCAGGTGGAGGCGGCGATCCGCTCTATGAAGGGCGTGGCCGACGTCGCGGTGGTGGGTCTTCCCGACGGCGCCAAGGGCGAGCTCGTGTGCGCCGCTGTGGTTCTCGACCGAGGGGACCGAGCCGGGGTCGGTGACCCTGGAGGCGGTGCGGGAGCACGCCGAGCGGACGGTCCCGCGCTACGCGCTGCCGCACCGCCTGGAGGTCATCGAGGAGATGCCACGCTCCCAGATCGGCAAGATCCTGCGTCGCGTCGTGCGCGAGCGGGTACTGAGTTTAGACTAATGTTTGATGATCAGGTGACACTCACCAACGCAATTCACCCAAGGACATCTACAGGATTTACATCACTGAACAGTCAGGCACGCCTGACCCATTAATTTTACAAACAACGTATCATTGTCGATCGCCGACCATGGAATTCTCCCACAAAATTCCTCCTTTATGACGTCGCCCTTCTTAAGTATATCCATTTCTCCGTCCCTCAAAACAACAACTCCGCCTTCATTCTCCCCAAGCACCTCGCCTACAAATGTACCATAGATCCCACGGTCGTTGTTTTGGTATGTAATCTTCTGACTTGGAAACCATGAGCCAGGAACAAAAATCGCAGCAATAATTGTCGCTACTACTGCCACCGTAATAACGTTACTATTTTGCGCAAATAACTTACTGAGTAAGTTCAACACCACCCCACACTTTATGTCGACACCCTGGGAGTAGTTGGGCAGTCCTCTTTCACCGCCACTCCACCCTCCTTCGAGTCGATTAATCCAGTCTTCCATGTTTTTCTCCTTGTACACTTTATATAGATACTTACCATGTGCGACAAGAATCACAGACTGAGAAATGAAACCCAAGACAAACAGAATCCACGGCACCACAAAAAACAAGACAATATCGATTATTGCAGACGACAGGGAAAGTCATAAGGAAGTCTTTAAATAATCCACCCCCATTGTTTTTCGCGTATCCGACCAACCGATTTCCACGCATACCACCCAGGGTACCCTAGAAGCAATATAAAGCCTTCGAAGAACGCAACCTGATATACTGCCATTATCAGCAGCGTGGAGCGGTCTGCAGAGCTGAATTACACGCATCGCCAGGTCTAACTTCCAACCCGTCAGCCACATCGCTTGTACAAAGACTACCGCAAGCCCCATCCCAGACAATACCCACGCAGGCGCAGCACCAAAGAATCTGTATGCACTACCAAGTGCAACCACACCATCATCTTGTCTTCCAGATGAAGGTTCACTTGAGGGATTGCTAGACATTAAATGATACCTTCATAAATTGACTCAGAGAATCAGTACATGAAGCACTAGATACGGACCTAAATTATATATTTCCTCTCTCCCAGGGCTCGACGTCGCCGGGGACGAGCCGGAAGATCGGGTGCGGCTCAAGCCGCTCGGGCAGGGGCAGGAGCTCGGGGGCGCGCCCGGCCAGCTTGGCCTCAAGGTGCCTGCGCTCCAGGTCCATCTGCCCCTCGGTCACCGTCAGGCTGACGCCCGGTGCACCTCGGCCTCGGGCAGGTCGATGCGGGTGGCGTCGAAGCGGTAGCCGCGCCGGACGGCCTCCTCGCGCAGCTCCCCACAGGGAGGCAGCCACCGCCACCGCGGGGGTGACCGGATCAGGGGCGGCGCGGAAGCGTTCGAGCTGGGGGTGGTTGCGGTAGCCGCGGGTGCGCCCGGCCAGAACCGCCTGAGCCAGCAGCGACTCGCGCCAGCAGGCCACTAGGCCCGCACGGTCCAGGTGGCGCGGGTGCAGCGACCACATGCGCATGGCGGGCGCGTCCTGCCGGTTCTCAGAGCAGCCCGGAGGCGGCCAGGACCTCGCGCAGGGCGGCGACCCTCGGTCTCCCTCGGCCCGCACGAGGGGCAGGCGCAGGGCGGGGCTGGGCAGGCGTCCCTGGAGGTGCAGGGCCTCCCTGGCCATGACAGCCCCCCGCCCGCCGCCCATGATGGCGTGGGACGAGGGACGCAGGCCCGAGCGAGGGTGCGGGCGCTGGCCAGGTCGCCGGCGTCGACGGCGTCGATCATCTGGCGCCAAGACTGGGCGTCGGCGTGGGCGGCCACGGAGATGACACCGAGGCGCCGTGGGTGAGCCAGGCGAAGTTGAGGCCGTCGTCGCGGAGTAGTACTCCAGGCCGGTGGACTCCATGCGCCTGAAGCCCTGCTCGACGTCGCCGGTGGCGTCCTTGACGGCTTTGACGCGGGGGTTCTCGGCCAGGCGGGCCAGGGTGTCCCTCGGTGATCTTCACGCCGGTGCGCCCGGGATGTCAGTAGACCATGACGGGCAGGTCGGTGGCCCCGACGACGGCGTTGATGTGCTGGTAGACGCCCCTCCTGGCTGGGGCGGCTGTGGTAGGGGGCGTTGATGAGCAGGCCCTCGGCACCGGCCTCCTGGGAGGCCACACCGATGCGCACCGCGTGGGCGGTGTCGTTGGAGCCGGCGCCGGCCACGATCATGGCGCGTCCGGCCAGGGCGTCTTGACCTGGCGGATCAGCTCCCTGCTTCGGGGTGTGGGTGGTCGGGGACTCACCGGTGGTACCCGACAGGAGGATCAGGTCAGCGCCGTCGTCGACCAGGCTGACCGCCAGGGCACGGGCGGCGTCGAAGTCGACCTCCCGCTGGGCGTGAAGGGCGTGACCATGGCGACGCCGACGGAACCGAAAGCTGCGGGAGGGGCTGCGCTCATGGCGCCACCCTAACGTGCACCCGGCCCGCCGAGGGTCCGTTCCATGATCTGTCCATAGGCCCCTCATTCCCGGCTGTCACCCAGGGACCCGGCAGGGCCCGTCGCTCAGGGCTCGGTCCATGACCTCCTCGACCCCCGCGCCCGCATCGCCATCATCACCCTCCGGTAGCCGGGGCGACTCCGTCCTGAACGCCGACCCGCTGGCCGGGCTGGGCCCCGCCCCGGAAACGCGCACGCCGCATGACCACTCCCACGGCGCTCACGACTGTGCGGAGCACGACCATGACGGCCCCCAGGCACCGGCAGGCTTCGTGCGCCCGGCTCGGCGGGAGGATCTGGCGGCGATCGGTCAGGTCCAGGCCGCCACCATGCTCGCCTCCCTGGAGGCCGGCCACACTGCCGAGCACAGCGCCCCGCTGCCCCAGGGCGTGCGGGCGATGATCGCCGCCCCCGTCATCGCGGCAGGCTGGGAGGCGGCGGTGGCTGAGCCGCCCTCGCCCGAGCACCACGTCCTGGTGGCCACCACCGCCCAGCCAGACGCCGAGAGCCGAACGGTGGTGGGCCTGCTGGGCCTGGCCCCACCCGGTCCATGGACGCCGAGGGCACGTTGATGAGACCGGGGTGCAGGCCGTGGAGGTCACGGGCCCTCGGGGTGGAGCCGGCCAGTCAGCGCCGGGGACACGGCTCCCGGCTCCTGGCGGCCGCCGTGGACCTGGCCCGTCAGGACGGCGCCAGAGCGCTCGTGGCCTGGGCGGTGCGCGGGGACGAGTCGATCAGCCGGCTCCTGACCTCGGTCGGCATGGCTCCCCACCGGGGCCCACCGGGTGCCCGGCGTCGGTGAGGGCATCACCGAGGACTGCTGGGCGGCCTCGCTGTAGCGCCCTCACCGCTCCTGCCCGGCTTGCGCCTCCCTGTGCCTTAGAGGTCGAGCAGGGCGTCCAGACCGATGGTCAGACCGGGGCGGCCGGAGACCCGCCGCACGGCGAGGACCACGCCGGGCATGAAGGAGGCCCGGTCGAAGGAGTCGGTGCGGATGGTCAGCTGCTCACCGGGTGCTGAGCACGACCTCCTCGTGGGCGGTCAGCCCTCGCAGGCGCACGGCGTGGACGTGGACGCCATCGACGATCGCCCCGCGAGCCCCGTCGGGGTCGGTCTGCGTGGCGTCCGGCATGGCGCCCAGGCCCGCCTCGGCGCGGGCGGCGGCGATGCCCTGAGCGGTGGCGACCGCGGTGCCCGAGGGCGCGTCGACCTTGTTCGGGTGATGGAGCTCGATGACCTCGACGGACTCGAAGTAGGGGCGGCCTCGCGGCGAAGCTCGCGGCCAGCACGGCGGACAGGGCGAAGTTCGGGGCGATGAGGACGCTGCGGCCAGCGGCCCTCGGGCCGGGCCAGGTGCTCGCGGATGCGCCCGTAGGACTCCTCGTTCCAGCCGGTGGTACCTGACAACAACGTCCACCCCGGCGTCGAGGAGGCGTGGACATTGGCCTCGGTGACGCTGGGGACGGTGAAGTCGACGGCGACGTCGGCGCCCGCCAGGTGCTCGGCGTCGAGGGTGTCCCCACGTCCAGGCGGGCCACGAGCTCGAGGCCCTCAGCGTCCTGGACCGCCTGGCAGACGGTCGATCCCATGCGCCCGGCGGCGCCCACAACAGCTACGCGAATCGTCATGGCCCCACCCTAGCGACTGGCCCGGTCCCGCCGCGGGGCCGTCTTACTCGCCGTGCGAGCAGACCGGGGCGGATGAGCTCGAGCCAGCGCCGACGAACCTCGGGAGAGCCGTCGCCGGGGTAGAAGACCATGAGGACGTAGAGGTCGGAGACGGTGAGGTCGGAGCGCAGCCGCCCGCTGGCCCGTCCCTCCTCGATGAGGCGTCCCAGCGCCTCAGTGGCGCGAGTCTCCGGCTCGGCGTACTCCACCTCCGCCCCCAGCGCCTGAGCAACGGTCTTGGCGGCATGGCTCCGGGCGATCATCTCCAGGGCCCGCTCCAGGAAGCCCAGGAGCTCCTGGTCGGCGTCGGACCCGGCCGGCCTCGACACGCTCCCAGGCGCCTTGAGCGTCATCGGCCAGGGCCTCGACGTACTCGTTGACGACCGCCGCGAGCAGGTCCGCCTTGTTGGGGAAGTGGCGGTAGAGCGTGCCCACGGCGACGCCGGCCGCCCGAGCGATCTCCCCCATGGCGACCTCAGTGCCCTGCTCGGCGACCAGCCGTCTGGCGGCCTCCAGGATGGAGGTCCGGTTGCGCACCGCGTCAGCACGCCGTGACGAGCGCTCCGACGTCGCGCCGCTCGTCTCCGTCACCGTCCCGGTCCCCTATCGACCGCGTCATGGGTCACCCGAGCCATCCTTCTCCCTTTCCTCAGGCCTGCCCGATACCGTGCCGAGCATCTCACTTGCACAAACATGAATCTACATTCACGATAGTACCTGAACGACGATTCATGTTACCGAGAGGACACCTCAGACGATGACCACCACCACGCCCGCCCAGGCCCCCGCGACCTCCACCGAGAGCTCTTCGGAGAACGCCGCAGACCACGGTGCGACCCGCACCGCGCTCGTCACCGGTGCTTCCTCCGGCATCGGCGAGGACACCGCCCGCAAGCTCCAGGCGCTGGGCTACATCGTCTACGGTGCGGCCCGCCGCACCGACCGCCTCCAGGCCCTGGCCGCCGACGGCATCCGCCCGCTGGCCATGGACGTCACCGACGACGCCTCCATGACCGCCGGCGTGAACCGCATCCTGGAGGAGACCGGCCGCATCGACGTCCTGGTCAACAACGCCGGCTACGGCTCCTACGGGGCCATCGAGGACGTCCCGATCGACGAGGCCCGCCGCCAGTTCGAGGTCAACGTCTTCGGCCTGGGCCCGCCTCACCCAGCTCGTGACCCCGCACATGCGCACCCAGGGCTCAGGGCACCATCATCAACATCTCCTCCATGGGCGGGAAGCTGACCACGCCGCTGGGCGGCTGGTACCACGCCACCAAGTACGCCGTCGAGGCCCTGAGCGACGCCCTGCGCATGGAGCTGCGCCCCTTCGGCATCGACGTCGTCGTGGTCGAGCCCGGCGGCATCCGCACCGAGTGGTACGCGATCGCAGCCGACCACCTGGAGGCCACGGCCGAGGGCAGTGCCTACGCCGACCAGATCCGGGCCGCGGCCGGCGCCATGCGCAGCGAGTCGAACCAGCGGCGCTTCTCCCCGCCGGAGGTCATCGCCCGCACCATCGTCAAGATCGTCACCGCCCGCCATCCCCGGACCCGCTACGCCGTGGGATTCATGGCCAAGCCGCTCATCGCCGCGCGCCAGGTCCTGCCGGACCGCGCTTTCGACCGCCTCATCAGTGCCGCCTTCGGCATCCGTCGCTGACTGAAGACCCGGCCCACGCGAACCAGTAGCACCAGGGGCCGACGACTGGAATCAGCCTGTTGGTGTCCATATCGGAGACAAAGGACCTCCACCTCTTAGAGCGCAGGCTGGAGAACCTTGGAATCATGCGGTTGCGCATCGGCTGGACGAGAGCGATCCGCGCCTTTGTCACCGATTTGGACACTCAGCCCCTCTTCTGGCTCCGGCGGTACTCGATGAACGGGTCCGTCCATGGGCCCCGTATAGTAGTCGGCAGCCGTCAGTCGGCCGGGCCCACGAGGATGCGGGCGCGCTTCTGCTCCACCAGCCAGGCGGCCATCTCCCGGACCTCCTCGGGGGTCACGGCCTCCAGGCGGCGCAGGTTCTCCTCCATGGAGCGCAGGCGCCCGGTGACGACCTCGGCCCGCCCCAGGCGCCCCATGCGCGCCAGGGAGTCCTCTCCCCCGAGGACCATGGCCCCGCGCAGCTGGCCGCGGGCGCGCATCATCTCCCGCTCGGTGACGCCGTGCTCGGCGAGCTTCTCGAACTCACCGATCATGACGGCGCACACCTCGTCGACGTCGCCGGGAGCGCAGCCCGCGTAGAGCCCGAAGGCTCCGGCACCGGCGTAGGAGGTGTCGAAGGCGTAGGTGGTGTAGGCCAGGCCGCGCTTCTCGCGCACCTCCTGGAACAGGCGCGAGGACATGCCACCGCCCAGGATGGTGGTGAGCACGCTCATGGCCCAGCGCCGCTCGTCGCGCACGGCGATGCCCTGGCAGGTCAGGTACAGGTGGGTCTGCTCGCTCTCACGCGGGACGGTGATGTCGTGGACGTCCAGGGCCGCGAAGGGCTCGATCTCGAAGCGGCGCTCGCGCGGGACGGCGTCGGGCGAGGCGTCCCAGCCGGCCGCGGCCAGGTCGGCCAGGACCCGTTCGCAGACCTCGTCGTGGTCGACGGCGCCGGCGGCCGCCACCACGAGGGTGTCGGAGGCGTAGGTGCGCTTGTAGTGCTCCCACACGGCGTCGCGCGGAACCGCGGTGACGGTCTCGTTGGTGCCGCCGATGGGCCGGCCCAGCGGCGTGTCCTCACCGAAGGCGGCGCGGGCGAAGGCCTCCTGGGCGACGTCGGCGGGGTCGTCGGCGGCGTCGGCCAGCTCGGAGACGATGACGCCGCGCTCGGTCTCGACGTCGGTCGGCTCCAGGAGAGAGGAGGTCACCATGTCGGCGAGCACGTCGAGGGCCGCCATGCCGTCCGGGGCGAGCACGCGGGCGTAGTAGGAGGTGTGCTCCTTGGAGGTGGCGGCGTTGGACTCCCCGCCGATCATGTCGAAGGCCTCGGCGATGTCGTGGGCGTCGCGTGTGGCGGTGCCCTTGAACAGCAGGTGCTCCAGGAAGTGGGTGGAGCCCTCCTGGCCGGGCACCTCGTCACGGCTCCCGACGCCGAACCACATGCCGATCGAGGCCGAGCGCAGGCCCCGGCACGGACTCGGTGATGACTCGCACCCCACCGGGCAGGACGGAGCGGCGGGTGAGCGCACCGTCGTCGTGCAGGGTCAGCTCGGTGCCGTCGCGGCCGGGCCGCCCGCGCCCGAGATCCACCTCGGCGTAGTCGGTCGGGCTCGAGGACTCCCCGGTCGCGGGGGTCGAGGAGGGCTGAGAGGCCGCCGGCCGGGCTGAGCCGGGTCGCATGTCTGGGTTGGTCACCCGCGAAGACTAACGGGCTGCGGGGCCCACTGTCGTTCCCCCACCCGGCCACGCCCTGCCGCGCGCAGCGAACGCGCTCCCCGATGACGACGGTGTCCCCTCCCGGTCCAGGGACCGAACGGGGACACCGTGAATACGCGTCAGCCGGCTAGCGCCGCTGAACGGGCCTCACTCCTCCTCGGAGGAGTCGGCGCTGCGCATGCGACGACGGCGCGGGCGGCGCTCGCGGCGCGGCTGCTCGCCGTCCTCGTCCTCCGGCTCTCGCGGCGCGAGCCGTTCTCACGGGAGGCCTTGCGGGGAGGCCTCGCCCTCGGCCTCGGCGGCGAGCTGCTCGTCGGTGAGGACCGCGTGCAGGCTCAGCTTGCCGCGCTGGTCGATCTCGGCCAGCTCGACCTGGACCTTGTCCCCCACGTTCAGGACGTCCTCGACGTTCTCCACGCGCTTGCCGCCGACGAGCCGGCGGATCTGGGAGATGTGGAGCAGGCCGTCCTTGCCGGGGGTCAGCGAGACGAAGGCGCCGAAGGTCGTGGTCTTGACCACGGTGCCCACGAAGCGCTCGCCGATCTCGGGCATCTGCGGGTTGGCGATGGCGTTGACGGCGTCGCGGGCCGCCTCGGCCGAGGGGCCGTCGGAGGCGCCGATGTAGACGGTGCCGTCGTCCTCGACCGTCAGGTCCGCGCCGGTGTCCTCCTGGATCTGGTTGATCATCTTGCCCTTGGGGCCGATGACCTCACCGATCTTGTCCACCGGGATGCGCACGGCCAGGACGCGCGGGGCCGTGGGGGCCATCTCGTCGGGGGCGTCGATGGCCTGGGCCAGGACGTCGAGGATGAACAGGCGGGCGTCACGGGCCTGGCCGAGCGCGCCGGCCAGCACCTCGGAGGGCAGGCCGTCGAGCTTGGTGTCCAGCTGGAGGGCCGTGATGAAGTCACGGGTTCCGGCGACCTTGAAGTCCATGTCCCCGAAGGCGTCCTCGGAGCCGAGGATGTCGGTGAGGGTGGCCCACTTGGTCTCGCCGTCGATGACCTCGTGCATGAGGCCCATGGCGATACCGGCCACGGGCGCGCGCAGCGGCACACCGGCGTTGAGCAGGGACAGGGTGGAGGCGCACACCGAGCCCATGGAGGTCGAGCCGTTGGAGCCCAGGGCCTCGGAGACCTGGCGGATCGCGTAGGGGAAGTCCTCGCGGGTGGGCAGGACGGGCACGATGGGCCCGCTCGGCCAGGTTGCCGTGGCCGATCTCGCGGCGCTTGGGGGCGCCCACGCGGCCGGTCTCGCCGGTGGAGAAGGGCGGGAAGTTGTAGTTGTGCATGTAGCGCTTGTGGGTGACCGGGGAGAGGTCGTCCACCTGCTGCTCCATGCGCAGCATGTTGAGGGTGGTCACGCCCAGGATCTGGGTCTCGCCGCGCTCGAAGATGGCCGAGCCGTGCACGCGGGGCAGGACCTCGACCTCGGCGGCCAGGGTGCGGATGTCCTTCAGGCCGCGCCCGTCCATGCGCACGCCCTCGGTGAGGGTGCGGTGGCGCACGATCTTCTTGGTCACGGAGCGGAAGGCGGCCTTGAGGGCCTTGGTGTCCTCCTCGGTGGGGAAGGACTCGGCGAGCTCGGCCAGGACCTCGTCGCGCACGGCGTCGGTGGCCAGGTCGCGGGCCTGCTTGCCCTCGGTGGCGATGGCGGCGGCCAGGCCGTGGGCCTCGGCGGCCTTCTCGACGGCGTCGTACTGCTCGTCGGAGTAGTCCAGGTAGAGGGGGAACTCGGCGGTGGGCTTCGAGGCGTGCTGGGCGACCTCGAGCTGGGCCTCGCACAGGGCCTTGATGTGCGGCTTGGCGGCCTCCAGGCCCTCGGCGACGACGGCCTCGGTGGGGGCCACGGCCCCGGCGTTGATGAGCTCCCAGGCGTGCTCGGTGGCGCCGGCCTCGACCATCATGATGGCGACGTCGCCGGACTCCAGGACGCGGCCGGCCACCACCATCTGGAAGGTGGCGCGCTGCTGCTCGGAGTAGCGGGGGAAGGCCACCCAGTGCCCGTCGATGAGGGCCAGGCGGGTGCCGGCCACGGGCCCGGAGAAGGGCAGGCCGGCGATCTGGGTGGACATCGAGGCGGCGTTGATGGCCAGGACGTCGTAGTCGTCGTCGGGGTGGATGGCCAGGACGGTCTCAACGACCTGGACCTCGTTGCGCAGGCCCTTGACGAAGGAGGGGCGCAGCGGGCGGTCGATGAGGCGGCAGGCCAGGATGGCGGCGGTGCCGGCGCGGCCCTCGCGGCGGAAGAAGGAGCCGGGGATGCGGCCGGCGGCGTACTGGCGCTCCTCGACGTCCACGGTCAGGGGGAAGAAGTCGAACTGGTCCTTGGGGTGCTTGCCCACGGTGGTGGCGGACAGGACGGCGGTCTCACCGTCGAGGTAGGCCATGGCGCTTCCGGCGGCCTGCTTGGCCAGGCGGCCCGTCTCGAAGCGCACCACGCGCTTGCCGAAGGAGCCGTTGTCGATCACTGCCTCGGCGGCGGTGACCTCGGGGTCGTCAATGAACATGAAGTCTCTTTCTCGCGATCGTCGTGCCGGGTCCGTGGCCTTCGATCGAGGCCCACGGAGCCGAGTCGCTCCACACGCAGATCTCCATGATCCGACGGCGCGAGCGCGGTTCCGGAGGCCACCACCGAAAACCGACGGGGCCGGCCGCTCTCCGGGTCTCTTCCCGGAGGCGGACTGCGACTCCTCCGCACTCCTGGTCGGCTCACACGCTGGGAGAGCATCGAAGAGCCGTGGCGAGTACCCGAGGGCGCAGCCGCGCAGATTCTATCGTGCGCGGCCTCATGATGCCGATCAGCGCCACCGGATGCCACGTGAGATGGGACGCGCGGAACCGATGACTTCCTGGACCGGGCTCACCTGATCGTGACAAGGTGGTGACCAACGGCAGGACGAAGCAGTCCTGTCCCCCTCTCTTCTCAGGAGTGTCAACGATGACCCACCGCATGATCTTCAACCAGACCGGCTACTTCGGCAGGGGCGCGATCGCCCATATCGCCCCCGAGATCGCCCGCCGGGGCCTGACCAAGGCCTTCATCGTCACCGACCCGGTCCTGGCCGACAACGGCACCGCCGCCCGCATCACAGATCTGCTCGACGAAGCCGGCATCGGCTGGGAGGTCTTCTCCGACGTCGCCCCCAACCCGCCGATCGAGAAGGTCCAGGCCGGCCTGGCCGCCTTCCGCACCTCGGGCGCCGACGTGCTCATCGGCCTGGGCGGGGGCTCGCCCCAGGACACGTGCAAGGCGATCTCGGTCATCGCCACCAACCCCGACTTCGAGGACGTGCTGAGCCTGGAGGGCCTGTCCCCCACCACCAGGCCGGGCGTGCCGATCATCGGCGTGCCCACCACCGCGGGCACGGCCAGCGAGACCACCATCAACTACGTCATCACCGACACCGCCAAGCAGCGCAAGTTCGTGTGCGTCGACCCCCACGACATCCCGGTCCTGGCCATCGTGGACCCCGACCTCATGGACGGCATGCCCCGCTCGCTCAAGGTCGCCACCGGGCTGGACGCCCTCACCCACGCCATCGAGGGCTACATCACACCGGGTGCGTGGGAGCTCTCCGACGCCCTGTGCCTGCGCTCCATCCAGATGATCGCGGCGAACCTGCGGGCCGCTGCCGACGGGGACGCCGACGCCGTCGAGCAGATGGGCCTGGCCGCCTACATCAACGGCATGGCCTACTCCAACGTCGGGCTCGGCCTGGTCCACGGCATGGCCCACCCGCTGGGCGGGCGCTACAACGCCCCGCACGGGGTCGCCAACGGGATCCTCCTGGCACCGGTCATGGCCTTCAACGCCGAGCACACCGGGGAGAAGTACCGCGATATCGCCGAGGCCTTCGGGGCTGAGGAAGCCCGGACGATGCCACTGGAGGAGGCGCGCTCCGCGGCCGTGGAGGCCGTGGCCCAGCTGACGCGGGACCTGGGCAACCCCACCCGGATCTCCGAGGTCGGAGTGGAGGCCGACGGCATCGAGGCCCTGACCGACGACGCCTTCGCCGACGTGTGCACGCCGGGCAACCCGCGCCCCGCGACCCGCGAGGACATCAAGGCGCTCTACACCTCACTGCTCTGAGCGTGGGCGAAGCATCCCGGAAACGCCGTGCGGCCCGGCTCCCCGCACAGTGGGGGGCGGGCCGCACGGCTCGAGGCTGTCAACGCGCTCAGCGGCGGATGCCGAGGCGGGCGATGAGGGCACGGTAGCGCTCGATGTCCTCCTTCATGAGGTAGTCGAGCAGGCGGCGGCGCTTACCGATGAGCAGGTAGAGGCCACGACGTGAGTGGTGGTCGTGGGTGTGGCCCTTGAAGTGCTCGGTGAGGTTGGAGATGCGCTCGGTGAGGATGGCGACCTGGACCTCCGGGGGAGCCCGTGTCACCCTCGTGGGTGGCGTACTCGGCGATGATCTCTTGCTTGCGCTCTGCGGTAACCGACATGCGGACTCCTTCGGGTCTCGTTGCACGGAGCGCCGGGGCAGGTTCTCCCGGGCATGAGGGTATCCGTGGCCGATCGACGGCCCGCCAACCTTACCAGCGCCGCATCCTCCCGATCGCGCCGGAGGCTGTGCGAACCGGCACAGTCCCAGGGCAGAACCGGGATGCCACGGCGCTGCCCTGACGGCGGGCACTCCCCGAGGCTCCAGCTCAGCAGCACCAGAGCTACTGCGCGGTGACGTCCTCGGGACGGATCGGCTCGGGCACCGGGACCTCCAGGATCCGGGCGGTGTCCTCGATGTCGGCGCGCATCTGGACCAGGAGCGGGTCCAGTCCGTCGAAGGCGAGCATGGGGCGCAGGCGCTCGACGAGCTCGATCCCCACCTCCTCGCCGTAGAGGTTGAGGTCGGCTCGCCCCAGGACATGGGCCTCGACCGTGCGCTGGGGGACGTCGTCGAAGGTGGGGTTGGTGCCGATCGAGATGGCGGCGGGCAGCCGCTGGCCCCCGCCCTCGGCGCTACTGCCTCGAACCAGCCAGCCGGCGTAGACGCCGTCCGGCGGCACGACGCCGGCGGTGGCGGCCTCCAGGTTGGCAGTGGGGAACCCGAGCTCGCGCCCACGGCGCAGCCCCCGCACGACGACGCCGCGCAGCCGGTGGGGACGGCCCAGAACCTGGCTGGCCCGCCCCATGTCTCCGTCCTTGAGGCACTGGCGGATCCAGGTCGATGACCAGCGCCGTACCCTCGTCCGAGCGGATCTTGGAGACGATCTCGACCTCGAAGCCGTCATCGCGGCCGATCTGTTCCAGGGTGGTGGCGTCGCCGGAGTTGCGGCAGCCGAAGCGCACGTCATCACCGACGACGACCGCTCGCGCCCCCAGCAGCCCCTCCAGCCAGGTGCGCACGAAGTCCTGCGGGCTCTGGGCGGCGAAGTCGAGGGTGTAGGTGATGACCAGGACCGCGTCGAGACCGAGGTCCTTGAGGGAGGCCAGGCGGTCGGTCAAGGAGGTGATGAGGGGCAGGTCCACCTCCGGCTGGTGGACGCTGCGGGGATGCGGGTCGAAGGTGACCGCGACAGCCAGTGGCCGCTCGCCGTCGCAGGCGAGCTCACAGGAGAGCTCGACGACGCGTCCTAGGACCGCTTGGTGTCCGCGGTGGACGCCGTCGAAGATCCCCATGGTGACCACGGACCCCACTCCGCCCGGCGCGCTCAGGCTCGCTGGCACCTGCTCGGCGCCGTACCAGACCTCCACTGCCGATATCCCTGCTCTCGTCTCCTCGCGGGACGCATCGCGTCCCTGCTACCTGCATCCCTTATCCGCACGCTCCCCAGCCCTGCACGACGGGTCGGGAGAGGTTGCTTGTGCGGGACAACCCTGCCACGGTCGCGCCTTCGGGCGCGACCTCATCGCCGCAGACCCGCCTTGACGTGAACCGACCGTCGGTCTATTCTCGATATCGACCGACGGTCGGTTCACCTCGAAACCGTTCACGTGACCGAGAAAAGAGACACAGAGACCGGAGAGAAAGACTCAAGGAGGCCGCTGCCATGCTGACGCGACTTCTCAAGGCCGACCTGGCGCGCGGCGCCGTCGTGGCCGCCACCCTGACCGCCCTCATCGCCCTGGCGGCCACGCTGATGTCGGCCGGGACGTCCCTGATCGTGGACAGCCTGTCGGCAACGAGCCGGCTGTCCACCCAGGCCAAGCTGCCGGACCTGGTCCAGATGCACACCGGGACGGATGGACTCCCGAGACCATCGACCAGTGGGCCGCGACGCGCAGCGACATCGCCGATCACGAGGTCATCAAGACCCTGCCGGTACCGCGCCAAGAGCTGACGATCAACGGCCGCAACCAGAGCGAGTCCTACAGTGAGCCCGCCTTCGTCACCTCCCCCAAGCGCCTCGACCTGCTGCTCGATGATCAAGGCAACCCCGTGGACCCGAGGCCGGGCGAGGTGGTTCTGCCGATCCACTACCGGGCGATCGAGGCCGCCGACGTCGGTGACACCGTCACCGTCACCGCCGGGGGCAGGACGACGACGCTGAAAGTGGTGGGTTTCGCACGCGACGCGCAGATGAATGCCGCCATGATCACTTCCAAGCGCCTCGTGGTCTCACCTAAGGACTTCTCCGCCCTGGAGCAGCAGATCAGCGAGCCCGAGTACCTCATCGAGTTCACCCTGACCGGCTCCGCCCGCCCCGGAACCGTCATCAGCAGCTATAAGGAAGCGGGCCTGCCCAGCAACGGCATCAACATCAGCGCCTCGATGATTCAGCTCATGAACTCCCTGAACACCATGCTCATCGTGGCCGTGGCCCTGGTGGTGGCGATCGTGCTGGCCGTGGTCGCCATCCTCGCCCTGCGCTACACAGTGCTGGCGGCCATCGAGTCGGACCTGGCCCAGATCGCCGTGCTCAAGGCCATCGGAGCGCCTCACAGCCGGATACGCCGCCTCTACGTGATCAAGTACCTGGCCCTGTCAGCGGTGGGAGCGATCATCGGCTACGCAGCGGGCCAGCCCCTGGCGGCACAGCTGGAGGCCCCCACGACCCTCTACCTGGGCACGCCACCCAGGACCGTCTGGAGCGTGGGGATCCCCATCCTCGCGGTGCTGGTTCTGGCCGCGATCATCGTCGGCTTCACGTGGCTGTCCCTGCGACGCGTCGGACGCATCTCGACGATCGAGGCCCTGCACAGCGGCACCAGCGCCTCCCTGCGCCCGCGCCGTCAGCGGTGGAGGCTCAGTAGCGTGCGTCGTCTTCCGGTCCAGGTATGGCTCGGCGCGCGTGAGGCGCTGCGCCCCTCCAACGCGCTGCTGCTCGGCGTCCTGGCGCTGTGCACCGTCACCATGGTGCTGCCGATCGAACGTCTCCACGACGCTGAGCGATCCACGGATCGCCACCTACCTGGGAGCCGGCCAGGCGGATCTGCGCATCGACGTGCGCACCGGGGTCCAGGACCTGGCCACTGTGGAGGAGGCGGTCGACTCCGACCCCCGTGTCACCCGGCACACCACGATACTGCGCCGCAGCTACAAGATGTCTACGAGCAGAGGCGGCTGGGAGCCGGTGATCATCGATATCGGGAACCATGAGGCCTTCCCCATGAAGTACATCTCCGGGCGCGGTCCCACCACGGACGACGAGGTCTCCCTGTCCTACAGCCAGGCCGAGGCCACGGGCGCCAGGAGGGATCCACGGTCACCGTGCAGACCGCCGACGGGGACAAGGACCTCACGGTCACGGGCGTCTACCAGGACATCACCAACAACGGGAAAACCGCCAAGGCCACCTTCGACGACGGTGCCCCCGCGCTGTGGCAGATCATCTACGCCGATGCCCACTCCACGGACCAGGCCAGCGCCTTCGCCCGTGACCTGAACGAGAAGTACCCGGGCGTCCAGGCGATCGGCATGAACCAGTACGCCTCCCAGTTCTTCGGGGCCACCGGCTCCCAGGTTCACCGCATCACCATGATGGCCTGCGCCATCGCACTGGGACTGTCCTTCCTCATCACCGTCCTGTTCACCGTCCTGATCGTGTCGAGGGAGAGGCCCCAGCTGGGCGTTCTCCTCGCACTGGGCTGCACCAGGGGCGCCGTCGCCCGTCAGTACCTCATCCGTTTCGGCGTCCTGGCCCTGACCGGTATCGCCCTGGGGCTCCTGGGCACCTTCACACTGGGAGGCTCCGCGATCGGGGCGGTCATGTCCTCACGCGGAGCACCCGATCTTCAGCTTCTACCCAACCCGTGGCTGGTGGGACTGGTCCTGCCGGGCGCGCTGCTGGCCACCGTCATCGGCGCAGTCGCCCTGGCACTCAGGCGCCTACGCACCATGCCCCTGTCCACGACTCTGACCACCGGCGAATGAGAGAGAAACGATGAGCACCTCGATCCCCACCAACGCCCACCCGGACACTGCGGGCACGACACCGGCCGAGGCCACAGGTCCCGCCCTGCGTGCCCGGGGCCTGTCGAAGAGCTACCAGAGCCCCGTTCTGACGGACCTGGATCTGGACATCGAGCAAGGGGCAGTTCGTCGCCATCATGGGCCCCTCCGGTCCGGGAAGTCGACGCTCCTGCACTGCCTGAGCGGAATGGACCGCCCCACCGACGGCTCAGTGCTCCTGGGAGACACCGAGATGACCACCCTGAGCGAGAAGGAGCTGGCGGCGCTGCGGCTGACGCGCTTCGGATTCGTCTTCCAGCAGGCTCATCTCATGACGACTCTGTGCCTGCTGGACAACATCGTCCTACCCGGGTTCCTGGCGGGTCTGCGTCCGCGCCCCGAGGTGACGGCGCGAGGACAGGAGCTCATGAAGCGCATGGGGATCACTGAGCTGGCCGCCAGCGGCGTCACCGAGGTCTCCGGCGGCCAGCTCCAGCGCGCCGGCATCTGCCGGGCGCTGATCAACGATCCCCGGGATCGTCTTCGCCGACGAGACCCACCGGGGCGCTCAACTCGGCGACAGCACTGCAGATCCTCGACCTGCTCGGCGAGGTGAACGCCTCAGGGACGACCCTCGTCATGGTCACCCATGACGCCCAGGTGGCCGCCCGGGCCGATCGGGTCCTGGTACTCGTGGACGGCCGGATCGAGGAGGACCTCTCTCTGGGCCGTTACCGGGAGACGGAGGCTCCCTCACGCCTGGTCACGGTCACCGAGGCCCTCCAACGCCGCAGCGTGTGACGGCAGCGGGCTCAGTGGCCGCCACAGCCACAACCGCCGCCGTTCGAGGCGGACGCGGAGACGTCACGCAGGCCCAGCAGGTTGCCGGCCTTGTGTCCCGGGGTGACGCCCTGCGGGGCCGCCGCCCCCAGCGCAGTCGTCACCGCTGTGGCGACTGCGACGGCATCCACGTCCTCCGGGGAGGTCTGCACGGGCTGGGGCCGGTAGCCCTCGCCCAGGGGTTGGGCAACCGCGGGAGCGGTCGCCCGCTCGTCCTGCTCACTCCGCTTGCCGTGACCGCCGCATCCGCAGCTGCACCCACCGGTCTGGCTCATCATGTCTCCTCAGAAAAGGCACTCATCATGTCTGCTCACGCCGGACGAGCCGGCGGCTCGTGTCCGGACTCGTTCTCAGGCCGGGTCGAGGACCAGAACCGGACGCGCGCGCGAGCCTTGATGCCCCAACAGTGCCACGAGCCGTCCGTCGGGGGCGAATCCGGCCACGACGCGCCGCCCCGGGGCCCCCTTGGAGGCCACCGTACCCGACTGGCCCTCGGGCGCCTCGGTCCCGCTCCAGGACCGCGGCGTCGAGCGGTTGACCGTAGCGCAGTGCGCGGGCCTCCTGCTCTGTGAGGGCCAGCTGCTCGAAGCAGCGCCGGGCCACCTCCTCCAACGGGACTCGTCGCCAGGCCTCGCGGGTCGGGGGGACGGCGTCGGTCTCGATCCGTTCCGACAGGGTGGCGAGAGTATGGGCCTCGTCCACGACGAAGGGGCCGACGCCGGTGCGCCGCAGCGCGGTCAGGTGCGCGCCGCACCCCAGGACTGCCCCAGGTCCCGGGCCAGGGCTCGCACGTAGGTGCCCGACGAGCAGGAGACCACGACATCGAGATCCACGACCTGGACCTCGCCTCCGGCTCCGTCCGCCTCGGCGCCCGTTGAGACATCCGCTGCCGCAGCACCGGCGAGGTCGACACCGGCCTGACGGGGCTCTCCGGTCAGGCGCAGATCGTGGATGGTGACGGGCCTGGCCTCCAGCTCGACGTCCTGCCCGTCGCGAACCCGTTTGTAGGCGCGCACGCCGTCGACCTTGATGGCCGAGACGGCGCTGGGCACCTGCTGGATCCGTCCGGTCAGGCCCGCCAGCGCCTTCCGCAGGCGCTCCCCGGTCAGGTCGTCGATCCGGCAGCCGTGGGCCGTGGTGACCTCGCCCTCGGCGTCCTCGGTGGTGGTCTCCACCCCGAGGCGGATGGTGACCTCGTAGGTCTTGTCCGCTCCCACCAGATAGGTGAGGAACCGGGTGGCACGCCCAATCCCCAGGGCCAGCAGGCCGGTGGCCATGGGGTCGAGGGTGCCGGCGTGCCCACCTTGCGGGTGGCGGCCAGGCGCCGGGTGGCGCCGACGACGTCATGGCTGGTCAGCCCCTGGGGCTTGTCCACCAGGAGGATCCCGTCGGAGGCCGGGACGGCGCCGCGAGCGACCTCGAGACGGCGCCGACGCGCACGGTGGTGGTCGTTCTCGTGACCGGCCCGCACCACCGGCTCAGCCTGCTTGGAGACGCTCACAGGACCTCGGCGTCCCGAGCCGGGCCCTGATCGGTCGTCTGCTCGTCATCCTCGCCGGCCTCTGTCGCGTCCTCATCGTCGTGGCGGTAGGGGTCGGTCTCGCCCGCATAGGTGGCGCCCTCGGCGGCCTTGGCGATCTGGGCGTCGCGCACCCGGGCCTGCGCCAGGGCGTCCTCGAGGGTCTTGGCGGTGGTGGGCAGGGCATCGAGCTGGAAGGTCAGCGACGGGGTCAGACGGATCCCCAGGGCCTTGCCGACCTCGGAGCGGATGAGGCCCTTGGCCGAGCGCAGGGCCCTGGCCGTCTCCTCGCGCTCCTCATCACTGCCGTAGACGGTGTAGAAGATGGTCGCCTGCTGGAGGTCCCCGGTGACGCGGACGTCGGTGACGGTGACGAAGCCCAGGCGCGGGTCCTTGATGCGCCCCTGAAGGAGACGGGCGACGGTCTCATGAATGCGGTCGGCGACCTTGCGGGCGCGGGCGGCGTCGGCCATGGTGGGACTCCTTCACGTGCGGGGGCCGGGTCTGTGAGGCCCGGGGCTGAGCGATCGGGACCGATCGGCGCGCCGTCCTCGCCCGCTGAAGAGCGAGCCCTTCAGAGGCGGTCCAGTGCGCCTCACTATGCTACGTGGAGCGGCGACGCGGTCACCGCCGCCATCCCCGAGCGCGAACGGATCAGGAACAGATCACAATGAGATCCTCCCCGGTGCATCCTCCTTGGAACCCGAGCCCTCCGCGACGCCGGGTTCTCCGGCCGGCACCCGGGTGCCGGCGTCGGACTCAGGAGCGCTCAACGGCACCGGAATGGCCCTGGTCATCGGCTGCTACACCCTCTGGGGCGTTTTCCCCCTCTACTTCCGGCTGCTCTCGTCGGCCGGCAGCGTGGAGATCATCGGTCACCGGATCGTGTGGACCCTGGGCACCTGTCTGCTGCTCGTCGCCGTGCGCCGCCGTTGGGACGAGTCTTGCCCGCGTCTGCCGCACGCCCCGTCTGCTGGGGGCGCTGACCGTCTGCGGGACTCCTGGTCTCGGTCAACTGGCTCGTCTACGTCTATGGTGTCAACACCGACCGTACGGCCGACGCCGCTCTGGGCTACTTCATCAATCCCGCTGGTCACCGTGGCCCTCGCCTCGCTGGTGCTGCGCGAGCGTCTGCGCCCCGCGCACCGGGTCTCGATCGTGCTGGCGAGCGCCGCCGTGGCGCTCCTGGTGGTCCTGCAGGGCTCGCTGCCGTGGATCTCCCTGGCGCTGGCTTTCTCCTTCGCCCTGTACGGCCTGGTCAAGAAGCAGATCGGGGCGCAGGTGGATGCCCTCACTGGCCTGGCAGTGGAGAGCACCGTCGTGGCCCCCGTCGCCTGACCCTATCTGGGATACCTGGTCTGGCAGGGGCACTCGGCCTGGCAGGCGCCACAGGCAGGGCTGGTCGATCATGGCGCTGCTCGTGGTGGCCGGGCCGGTGACGGCCGTTCCGCTGCTGCTCTTCGCCGCCGGGACTCGGCGCGTACCGCTGTCGGTGGTGGGGCATGAGCCAGTACATCGCCCCGACCATCCAGTTCCTCCTGGCCTGGGCCGTCTTCCGCGAGCAGATCCCGCCGGCCCGCTGGGCGGCGATGGTGCTGGTGTGGTTCGCGGTGGTCGTCTTCATCGGTGACGCGGTCCACCAGCTCCTCCGCCGTCCTCGTCTGCGCCCGGCAGGTCGACCTCGGACCCGAAACGCTCCAGGAGCGGACCGATGATGTCCATTGGCAGGGGGAAGACGACTGTGGAGTTCTGGTCGGCGCCCAGCTCCAGGAGGGTCTGCAGGTAGCGCAGCTGGAGGGAGGCCGGTGACCTCGAGGCGTGTCCGCCGCCTGGCGCAGCTCCTCGGAGGCCTGGAGCTCACCGCGTGCGTTGATGATCTTGGCGCGGCGCTCACGCTCGGCCTCAGCACCACGAGCCATGGCCCGCTGCATCTGCTCCGGGATCTCGACGTCCTTGATCTCGACGACGCTGACCTGCACGCCCCAGGGCTCGGTGAGCTTCTCAATGATGTCGCGCAGGTCGGCGTTCAGGGCGCTGCGATGCGCGAGCACAGTGTCCAGGTCGACCCGCCCGAGAACGGATCGCAGTGTGGTCTGGGCGATCTGGGAGGTGGCGATCGCGTAGTTCTCCACCTCCATGACGGCCTTGACCGGGTCGGTGACGTTGAACAGGACGACGGCGTTGACGCGCGCCGGCACATTGTCCTCCGTAATGACCTCCTGGGGCGGGATGGTCAGGGTGACCACTCGGGTGTCCACCCGGACCAGACGTTCGAGGAAGGGGATGACCAGGTGCAGACCGGGCTTGTAGACGGGCCGCAGGCGCCCCAGCCTGAAGACGATGCCCCGCTCGTACTGGGTGATGATCTTGAGCGAGAGCGCCAGGGCCAACAGCACAAGGACGAGCGAGCGCCGCGATGGCGACTACAGGAGCAGTCATGGAGGATCCTTCAGGAAGGTGGGTCGAGGCGGGCAGAAAGCATGGGCCGGGTCATCTGGTCCTCGTGTCGGTGGCCCTCGTTCCACACCGAGGACCAGGAGCGTCTGGCTCCGCCGCGAGAGTCTTCCGGTGCGCCGTCCGAGCCCGAGCTCGGCACCGGCATCCGGCACTCGTTTGCGGGTGCGCAGGGCGGTGACACTCGGCGCAGCTCGGGCTCTGTCGGAGGCAGCGGGTCGAGCCGTCAGGCCTTCTGACGTCGTCGGACTCGGCGATGAAGGAGACGTGAGCGGTCCGGCCCGATGCCGCCGCACGCGCCTGAGCGGCGGCGATCGCCTCGGCCGCCTCGCGCACCGAGCGGTAGCCCGAGGGGCGTGAGCCGATCGTCACCGGCACGGGTCCGGCTGGGGCGCTCGCCGCCAGGCGACGGGCCTCCTCGGCCTCCTGGTACTCCCGAGAGCCGACGTGCGGCAGGTGGGCCGGGGCGTTGTCCGGAGTGCTCCGTAGGTGGCGGGCCAGTGGCAGGACTCCTGTGACGATGACGATGACGGTTGTTGTGCCCAGGACGATGAGGTCACCGGTGGCGTGAAGGGCCATCATGAGAAGCAGCGGGATGAAGACGCCGACACAAGCGATGACCAGGCCCACGCCACGGTGGAAGCGTCCGGCGTCGGAGTAGGGCCACGGGTCGATGGGCCGGGTGATCTCCCGCGGGCCAGGAGTGGGTGAGCAGCTGTCCTTGGACGGACAGCGCCCGCAGATCGCGTGGGCGCCCTCGTAGCGGATGACGCGTTTGTCCGGGTCGAAGGCCGTGGGCCACAGCCACTGGTCCTCGTGGCACCTCCATCCGTCGACGTCGTCGTGGTAGACGAAGTCCGCGTGACGCCAGGACATCGAGTGCCGGGCGCTGCGTGAACCGAGGACGTCCACGACCCACGCAACGGCCAGCATGATGAGCGCGTAGGCGGCGACGAGCCACACGCTCAGATCGGGAGCGCCCATCAGTCGTTCAGTTCCGCGCGCTCGCCGCGCCAAGCCTTGCGCCCGCCCTTGATCTCCTCGTAGAGGGCGTCCTCGGCGAAGGTGTCCACCGTCCTTCCGCGACGCCAGTTCCTGAGTCCCAGGAAGGCGATGTAGAGGTATGGCAGGACTCCGCCGATGATGAAGATGAGATCTCCGGGCATCCGTCCCCACTCGATGATGGTGTTGACCGAGCTGGTGACGTAGATGAGCTGGCGGGCCTCGAAGTAACCGGTACCCACCGAGTAGCGCAGCTGGAGGATGCCCAGCGGCAGCAGGGTGGCGAAGCACATCCAGGCCAGGCCGATGTTGAGGCTCCAGAAGGAGGTCTTGGCGAGCTTCTCGGGCCACTTGTCGGCCGGCACCAGGTAACGCAGGGCGAACATTCCCAGCGCCAGCGCCATGAAGCCGTAGACCCCCATCATGGATGCGTGGGCGTGGTTGGCCGTCAGCGCGGTGCCGATCTCGTAGTAGGACACGATGGGCAGGTTGACCAGGAAGCCGAAGACACCGGCTCCCAGGAAGTTCCAGAAGCCGACGGCCATGAGGAACATGACGGCCCAGCGGTGCGGGAAGGGTCCCGCCTCCTTGCCGTGGCGGTTGGCACCGAGCTGCATGAAGGCCCAGGCCTCCACCGTCAGGAAGGTCAGGGGGGATCACTTCGGCGGCTGAGAAGAAGGCTCCCAGGGCCATGTGCTCCACCGGTGTCCCGGAGAAGTAGAGGTGGTGCATGGTGCCGATGACGCCGCCGGCGGAGTACAGGATGATGTCCATGAAGATGATGCCCAGTGCGATCTTCTCCCGGACAACGCCCAGGAGGACGAACACGTAGGCGACCATGACGGTGGTGAACAGCTCGAGGAAGTCCTCAACCCACAGGTGAACCACCCAGAAGCGCCAGAACTCGGCGACGGTGACATGGGTGCCGGTGCGGGCCATCATCCCCACAGCATAGAAGGCCGGGATCGCCAGGGCGGCGAACATGAACAACCAGGGCATGTTGGCCACGTGCTCGTTGCTCAGGCGCCAGCGCATGGCGCGCCAGATGATGAACACCCAGATGAACAGGGCCAGGGTGAGCAGGACCTGGAAGACGAAGGGCAGGTCGAGGTACTCCCACTGCTGGGAGAACAGCGGCCCCTTGGCCCAGCTCAGACCGTGCTGGCTGGCCCCCTCGGCCAGGCAGGACAGAACGACGACGACCGTGGCCGCGATGAACAGGGTCCACACCAGGACGTGCTGCTTCTTCGGCTCGCGCCTGGCGATGAACGGCGTCAGGAACAGACCGGCCGCAAGCAGCCCGATGGCGGTCCAGAACAAGGAGAGCTGGACGTGCCAGGTGCGGGCCAGTGAGAAGGGCAGGAGCCTGCCCAGGTCGAGGCCGAAGAAGGACAGCACGTCGGCCCGGTAGTGCTCGGCCAGGGCGCCCAGGAGCGTCTGCACGAGGAACAGGGCGGCGATGGTGAAGACGTACCAGGCCACCACCCTCTGCGACTTGGTCAGTCCGATCTCCTCGGGTTGTCGGAAGGACAGGGCCGGGGCCTCCTCCGAGTGCCAGCCGATCCTCTGGCTCCAGCGGCCGTAGATGGCGAACATGACCCCGGTTCCGCCGATGAGGACGATCAGTGAGAGGACCGACCAGATCATGAGGTCACCGGTGGGCGCGTTGCCGACCAAGGACTCCGGAGGCCAGTTGTTCGTGTAGGAGTAGTCGTGCCCCGGGCGCTGCGCCGACGAGCCCCAGGCGGTCCAGCCGAAGAAGGCCGTCACCTGCTTGACCTGAGTGGGATCGGTGATGAGATCCGGCTTGAGTCCATGGCTGTGGGCATCGGGCCCGAACATCTTGGTGTAGTGGCTGACGGCGTCGTTGTAGGCCTTGACCTGCTCGTCAGTCCACACCAGGGTTCCCGTGGAGGAGTCATAGCGGTTGGTTCGCAGCATCTCCTTGGTGGCGGTGGCCGGGTCCTCGACTCCCTGGGAGGCGAGCTGCTCCTTGACGCTCGTGGCCTCCAAACGGAGGTACTCGGCGGTGAAGTCGGGGCCGAGGTAACCACCGTGCCCCAGGATGGAGCCGTACTCCATGAGGCCCCTGGCCTGGAAGAGCTTCTGCCCCTCGGTGATGTCCTGCGACGTGAAGAGGGTCTCGCCGCTCTCGGTGACAACCCTCTCCGGCTGAGGCATGGAGTTGGTGTAGGTGCGATAGGCCAGCAAGCCCATGACGGTGAATCCGAAAAGCATGACCAGAGCGACACCCTGGATCCAACCCTTGCCGATGAGGCGAGCGCGTCGGATTGTCGCCCCTTCAGCCGCGGCAGCGGGTGACATGAGAATACCTCCGTGTATCTCAGCAGACAGCGGATGTCTTCCGCGTCTGACAGTCACCGTACAAGCACCACACCGCCCACTTACGGGGCAATCCGGGACTATCCCGTCAGCACACCGACCGATCGGCAATATTTCATCAGATCTACGCCATACATATTCAACACGTAGAATCGGCCGCCAATCGAGACTCCAGCCATTTTAACAACACTTTACTTTGCTATTTAGCTAAGGTGACCTTAACTAAGAGCCTGCGCGATGAAGAGTTGATCGCGACTTATTGTCACAAAACACTGTATAGAACCGAGAATCGGCGGTATAATCGTCCACACGGCAAGTGTTTGACCCCGTTTGTAAGGCACGATGATGTCCTTTCTGCCCCTAGCTGCACAGACCGCCAACGACGTCGCCCAGCAGTGCGTCGACACCGAGACCTTTCCGCTGTGGTTGCGCGTCACCCACTTCATCAACTTCCTCCTCATGGGCGTCCTCATCCGCTCCGGCATCGAGATCATCGCCTCGCACCCGCGCTTCTACTTCAAGGACCAGTGCGAGCCCGGCTCCGAGTGGATCCGGTTCACCAAGGACAAGGTGCCCCTTGAGGAGGGGCGCCTTCACCGCTCGGGACGACCAGCGCGACCTCTCCCCGCTCGTCTCGCTGCCCGGCCGGGCCAAGATCGGGCTAGGGCGTGCATGGCACGGAGTGGCCACGAGCTTCTGGCTGCTCAACGGTGTCATCTACGTCGCCTTCCTCGTGGGCACCGGGGCCTGGCAGCGCCTGGTTCCGACGATGTGGAAGATCCTCCCCGACGCCTGGGACTCCCTGCTGACCTATGCGCATCTGCGCACCCCGTCCCTGTGCGACTTCACCCCCTATGACAGCCTTCAGCAGCTGGGGTACTTCTTCATCGTCTTCATCGCCGCCCCGCTGATGATCGTGACGGGCCCGGTCATGTCTCCCGCTGTCGTCGGGCGCTTCCCCTGGTACGCCAAGATGTTCGGCGGTCGCCAGGCCGCTCGCTCCCTGCACCTGATTGGCATGTTCACCTACCTGGGCTTCGCCATCGTCCACGTGGGTCTGGTGTTCATCGTGCACGCGCCCCACAACCTCACCCACCTCGTCTTCGGCTACTACGACCCCAACCGCGTGGGCCAGGCCTATGTCACCGTCCTGGCAACGATCGTCGTCGTCGTGGCCCTCTGGATCGCCCTGTCCTACTGGACACTGGCGGACACGCGCCGCAGCCAGAAGATCCTGTGGGACGCCACGCGGGGGATCCGGCGGGTCACGGTTGACCGTTGCAGTTCGCAGCAGGCGGCTAAGAAGCCGTGGACGGAGAAGGACATCTCCAAGTTCCACTGGATCAACACCCGCACCCCCCTCGCGCGAGGAGTCCCCGGAGTACCAGGACCTGGCTGCGAACGACTTCGCCGACTTCCGCCTCGAGGTGGGCGGCCTGGTCTCGGAACCGGCATCCTTCTCCCTTGACGAGCTCAAGGAGATCGCCATCCAGTCCCAGATCACTATGCACACCTGTATGCAGGGGTGGACCGGTATCGCCAAGTGGACGGGAATCCGTGTCCGGGACCTGCTCACACAGGTCGGCCAGATCGATCCCGAGGCCGGGTGGGTAATGTTCGAGTCCTTCGGCTTGGCCCAGCACATGCACGACGGACGCCCGGTTGAGCCCTACTACACGTGCCTCTCGCTGGACATGGCTCTCGAGGATGACACGATCCTGGCCTGGGCCCGCAATGACGAGCCGCTCTCAGGCATGTTCGGCGCCCCGCTGCGTCTGCGCTGCGAGTCGAGCCACGGATACAAGATGATCAAGTGGGTCCGGTCGGTGACATTGATCCGCCACTACAGCGAAGTCGGAGACGGCATGGGCGGGACCCGCGAGGACTCCGGCTACCAGGAGGTCAGCGCGCGCATCTGACGAGGCGCAGTCAGTCGCCCGGTTCACCTCGGTCAGCTCACAACGACGGCGGCCGGCCACCCCCGAGGGGTGGCCGGCCGCCGTTGCTGGTGCGGCAGTGCTCAGTCGCGCGGCTTCTCGCGCATCTCCCAGGTCTCGATGACGTCGCCCTCGGCGATGTCCTTGGAGCCCAGGTTGATACCGCACTCGTAGCCCTCGCGGACCTCGGTGACGTCATCCTTCTCACGGCGCAGCGTCTCAATGGACAGGTCGCCGTCGACGACCACGCCGTCGCGCACCAGGCGGGCCTTAGCGCCCCGCTTGATGATGCCCGAGCGGACGATGGAGCCGGCGATGGAGCCGAACTTCGAGGAGCGGAAGATCTGCCGGATCTCGGCGGTGCCGAGCTCGACCTCCTCGTAGATGGGCTTGAGCATGCCCTTCATAGCGGCCTCGACGTCCTCGATCGCGTTGTAGATGACCGAGTAGAACTTCATGTCGACGCCCTCGCGGTCGGCGATCTCCGAGACGCGCTCGGCGGGCCGGACGTTGAAGCCGATGATGACGGCGGAGTCCACCGTGGCCAGGTTGACGTCGTTCTGCGTGATGGCGCCCACGCCGCGGTGGATGACGCGCAGGGCGACCTCCTCGCCGACGTCGATCTTGAGCAGGGAGTCCTCCAGGGCCTCGACCGCACCCGAGCTGTCGCCCTTGAGGATGAGGTTGAGGGTGTCGACCTTGCCCTCCTTGAGGACGTCGGTGAGGTTCTCCAGGGACACGCGCTTGCGGCGCTTGGCCAGCAGAGCGGCGCGCTCGGCGGCCTCACGCTTGTCGGCGATCTGGCGGGCCGTGCGGTCGTCGGGGGCGACGATGAAGGAGTCGCCGGCGCTGGGCACGTTCGTGAGCCCCAGGACCAGGGCAGGACGGGCGGGCCCGGCCTCGGTGAGGTTCTCCCCGTGCTCGTTGAACATGGCACGTACGCGCCCGTAGGCGCTTCCGGCCACGATCGGGTCGCCGACCCGCAGCGTGCCGCGCTCGACCAGGATGGTGCTCACGGCGCCGCGGCCCTTGTCGAGCTTGGCCTCGATGGTGACGCCGCGAGCCTCGGTCTCCGGGTTGGCGCGCAAGTCCAGGGCGGCGTCCGCGGTGAGCAGGACCGCCTCGAGGAGCTCGTCGATGTGAAGGCGCTGCTTGGCGGAGATGTCCACGAACATCGTCTCGCCGCCGTACTCCTCGGGAACCAGACCGTACTCGGTGAGCTGGCCACGGATCTTGTCCGTGTTGGCGCCCTCCTTGTCGATCTTGTTGACCGCCACCACGATCGGCACGTTGGCCGCCTGGGCGTGGTTGAGGGCCTCAACGGTCTGGGGCATGACGCCGTCGTCGGCGGCCACGACGAGAATGGCAATGTCGGTCACCTCGGCACCGCGGGCACGCATGGCCGTGAAGGCCTCGTGACCAGGGGTGTCGATGAAGGTGATCGGACGCTCCTCATCGTTCAGGTTGACGCGCACCTGGTAGGCAGCAATGGACTGGGTGATGCCTCCGGCCTCGCCGGCGACGACGTCAGTGGAGCGGATCGCGTCCAACAGCTTGGTCTTACCGTGGTCGACGTGCCCCATGACCGTGACCACCGGGGGCCGCGGCACGAGGGTGGCGTCGTCCTCGTCAGGCTCGAGGTCGATGTCGAAAGACTCCAGCAGCTCGCGGTCCTCGTCCTCGGGAGAGACGATCTGAACGTTGTAGCCCAGCTCGGCGCCCAGGAGGGCGAAGGTGTCCTCGTCGAGGGACTGGGTGGCCGTGGCCATCTCACCGAGGTGGAACAGCACGGTTACCAGGGCAGCGGGGTTGGCGTTGATCTTCTCGGCCAGGTCCGTGAGCGTCGCCCCTGGCGCACGCGCACCGGGGTGGAGCCGTCACCGCGCGGGACGATGACACCGCCGATCGACGGCGCGCTCTGCTGCTCGAACTCCTGGCGCTTGGCCCGCTTCGACTTGCGTCCCCGCGGAGCGCCGCCGCCGCGGCCGAAGGCCCCCTGGGTGGAGCCACGGCCACCACGACCGCCGCGGGGCCCGCCGAAGCCGCCGCCGGGACGGCCGCCGCCACCACCGCCGGGCCTGCCTCCGCCGCCGGGGCGCGAGCCGCGGCCTCCGCCACCACCGGCACCGCCGCGCGCGGGGGCGCCGGGCCGGCCGATGGAGGACTGGCCAGGCATCATGCCCGGGTTGGGACGGGGACCGCCCGGACGCGGGGCGCCACCGGAGCGACCGGCCCCCTGAGGGCGCGCACCGCCCTGGGGACGGGGACCCCCGGGACGCGGCCCGCCCTGGGGGCGAGGACCGCCGGAGCCACCCGGACGTGGCATGCCCTGGGAGGTGGCGAAGGGGTTGTTCCCCGGACGCGGTGCACCCGAGCGCGACTGGCCCGAGCGCTGGCCGCGACCACCCTGGCCGCCCTGGCGGGGCATGCCCTGGGAGGTGGCGAAGGGTTGTTCCCCGGGACGCGGTGCACCGGGACGCGGTCCCGGCGTCGGAGCGTTACGACGAGGGCCGGGCGTGGGGGCAGCCGCCGACTTGGGAGCACCACTGCCGGGCTTGGGCGCCTTGGAGGCGTCACCCGAGGCGGGGCGCTCTCCTGGGGTGCGGGTCTGGCAGCGCCGGCTGCGGGCTGGGCACCACCGCCCGGCTTCGGTGCTGATGCACCGTGCCTGGAAGCGGGCATGCCCGGCTTGGGAGCACCGGCGCCGGGCTTGGGGGCGGCCGGCTTGGTGGCCGGGCTCGGCGTCGAGTCCTGAGCACCGGCTCCAGCAGGTCCCGGCCTTCCGGCCTGGGCCGTACTGGCGCCGGGCTTAGGAGCGGCCTTGGAGGGCTTGGGAGCCTCGGGGGCGGTCTTGGTCGGCTTGGCGGCCTTGCTGTCAGTCTTGGTGTCCGCCGGCGCCTCCTGCACCTGGGCGGCGAAGTGCTCGCGAACCCGGCGGGCGACGGGGGGCTCGACCGCAGAGGAGGCCGCCTTGACGAACTCTCCCTGGTCCTGAGCCAGGCCAGGATCACCTTCGAGGTGACCTTCTTGCCAGTGGGGTCGAGCTCCTTGGCGAGCTCATGAACGCGTGGTTTAGCCACTTTTCTCCTGTCCGGTTTCCCACCCCGGACAGGGGTGGGTGCTTCTAGAGGCAGCTCATCGCTGGGTACTCATCGGGTGCCCATCGGCTTCCTACCCGCCTTCGCTATCGGTGGTCCGCTCACCCGGTCGGGCAGCGGGGCCCTCGCCGTCGTTGACCAGGTCCCGCTCCAGGAACCCGCGGACCCGGGCCACGTCCAGTGGTCCGCCGGTGCGCAGGGCGCGTGGAACGGCACGTCGTCGCTCAGCGAGGGTCAGGCACTCCGGATCCGGATGGATCCAGGCGCCGCGCCCGGGTCTGACGGCCCGGGCATCGACGTCGAGCTCACCGCTCGGCGTCAGCACGAGACGCAGCAGCTGCGCCCGCGGGGCCCTTTGCCGACAGCCGATGCAGGTGCGCTCGGGCACGTGAGAGGTGGTCGCCACCGTCCGTCGGTGTCCTTCCGCTGCTCTGCAACCGCTGACGCGGGCACCGCGGCCGAGACGTCCCGACTGCGGGACCCGCAAAGGTCCGCCGGAAAGTCTACATCCCCGTGCAGGCGGGTTCAGTCGCCCAGCCCTGAGGGACCTGTCACGTCGTCGGACTGGGAGCCCTGGCCCGGGGTGATCTCGCCGGACTCGGCGTCAGCGTGGATGTCGATCTTCCAGCCGGTCAGGCGGGCGGCCAGACGGGCGTTCTGCCCCTCCTTGCCGATGGCCAGGGAGAGCTGGAAGTCAGGGACGATGGCACGGGCGGTGCGCTCCTCGGCATCAATGACGCCCACCGCGGCCACACGGGCCGGCGACAGGGCGTTGGCGATGAAACGCGCCGGATCCTCCGAGTAATCCACGATGTCGATCTTCTCACCACCGAGCTCGGTCATGACCGCTCGCACCCGCTGGCCCATGGGTCCGATGCAGGCGCCCTTGGCGTTGACGCCGCGGACCTTGGAGCGCACGGCCATCTTGGTGCGGTGACCGGCTTCCCGGGCCACCGAGACGATCTCGACGTCACCGGAGGAGATCTCGGGGACCTCGCGCTCGAAGAGCTTGCGCACCAGACCGGGGTGGGTGCGCGAGAGGATGATCTGGGCCCCGCGGGTGCCGCGGGAGACGTCGGTGACGTAGGCGCGCACGCGGTCGCCGTGGCGGTAGCGCTCACCGGGGACCTGCTCGTGGGGAGGCATGATGCCCTCGTGCTCCTCGTCCAGGCGCACGTAGACGATGCGGGGGTCGCGGCCCTGCTCCACGGTGCCGGAGATCAGCTCACCGGTCTTGTCCTTGAAGGCGCCCAGGACCTCGAAGTCGCGGCGGTCCTGAATGCGCTGGACGATGACGCTGCGGGCGGTCGCCTGGGCGATGCGGCCGAAGTCGTCGGGGGGTGTCGTCGAAGTACTCCCCCCGTGGGCTGGTCGTCCTCGTCGACCTCGGGGGCCAGCACGCTCATGTGCCCGGTGCGGCGGTCGATCTCGACGTGGGCGCCCCGGATGGCTCCGGGGACCTTGGAGTAGGCACCCAGGATGGCGTCCTCGATAGCGGGCAGCAGGTTGTCCAGGTCAATGCCCAGCTCGTCGGCGGCGCCTCGCAGCTCCGGCATATTGATGTCCATGGGTGCTTAGGGTCCTCTCTGGTCCGCTGGGCGGGTGTGCGCTGGGCTCCCCATCGAAGGTAGCCCGTGACGGGCCGGGTGGTCTATCAGGGCTTTCCGCGCCGGTCTGTCAATCTTCTATCAGTTCTCAGGTCACACATTATTCCCGGGCGCTATCCGCAGAGGCCATCTTATAAGCCCCGGCCTGTTGCCCGGCTCTAGAGACCGGCAACCACCATCCGGGCATCGAGGACGTCTTTCAGGGCGACACGGCGCGCGGTGCCGTCGACCTCGATGCTCACCGTGCCGCCGTCGCTCCCCTTGCTGCTGTCACTGTCGGCGTCGGCTGCCGTGACGACGCCGGTGAGCTCCTCATCGGCGGTACGCACCCGGGCGCTATGACCAACGGCACGTCTGAAGTGACGCAGGGTGATCAGCTCGCGCCCTGCTCCGGGGGTGGAGACCTCAAGGGTGTACTGACCCTTGACAGGATCGGCCTCGTCGAGGGCCTGCGAGACGGCCGCAGTGACCGGCCCCAGGGCATCGATGTCAAGGTCTCCGGGACCGTCGGCCAGGTCCACGAGGACGCGGACGACGGAGTACCTGCCCGCCCGGGTGGTCTCCACGCCCTCGAGGTGGAGGCCGGCGTCGGCGACGACGGGGGCGAGCAGGTCGGTGAGGCTGCGGGCCAGCGCGTCAGCCCGCTTGCGCGGATCGTGGGCCGCCATAGTCGTTCTTCCTCCCGGGTGAGCCCGGGAGGGTGGCCCGGGCGGACGTGATCAAGATGGTCAAAATAGCCAAGACGGTCAACGTGGTCGACGTGGTCAAGGTCAGGATCATGCTACCCGCCGTCTGTGGGAGGATTCCCGCGTGAACACACGTCGCTCTCCCGCCCTACCCAGACCCACCGGACTCCGGCGCCCGTCGGTGACGGCTCCGGCAGCGGCCGCGGCCCCGACGTCGCAGCCACCGGTCTGCGCATGAGCAGGCGCGCGGCGGTCCTCGCCCTAGGGGCGGCCGTGACCGCGCTGGGCGGCTGCGGGCTACGCCTGGGGAAGGGATCTCCGGCCTCTCTGCCGAGCGCCTCGCAGACGGAGACCACTCGCGACGGCCTGGCTCGGCAGGCCGCGCTCATCTCGTCCACCGCAGGGGTCGTCGCACAGGCCGGTGGCACGGACGCCACCGTGGCTCCCCTGGCCGAGGGCGTCAAGCAGACAGCGGACGCCCAGCTCGAGACCCTGGGCGGCGTGTGGGAGCCCTGGGCCTCGCAGGTACCGTCCTCCTACCCCACGGCCGCCCCGGTGCCCTCGGCGTCGGCCGACGCCACCGTCCAGGACCTGGCCACTGCCCTGGGCGACGGCTCGACGATGGCGCGCAGGGCGGCGATCGGCGCCGCCTCGGAGCAGGACACCCGGCTCTTCACCGCGCTGACGGTGGCCTGGAGCCTGCAGCACGATCTCATCGTCCCGGCGAGCTCGGCGGATACGCCGCGTGTGGACGTGGCTCAGGGCAGCAGGATCAGCGCCGGCCTGCTGACCTCCTACGACGCTGCCCGTTACGCCATGGAGGAGATCGCGGCGCGCAGCGATGATCCTCAGCGCACCCAGGCCGCCGACGACGCCAAGGCCGCAACCTCCGTCGTCAACGCCGCCGTGGCCGCGGGCAGCGAGGACACCCGACTGGGTGCCTACGCCGCCCCGACCGAGTCCTCCACCCCTGACGCGAGCGCGCAGGTGTCCTGGGCCCGGCAGGTGTGGTCCGCCATCGTGTCGGCCGAGGTCCAGGAGGCGGGCTCGGCCAAGGCCTCCACGCCGGCCCGCGAGGCGGCCGTCACCGGCGCGGTCGACGCCGCCCGCCGCGCCACCGCCTGGGGCGCCGACTTCTCCTCCCTGCCCGGCTACGCCACCTGATAAGCGGGTTCTCGGGGCAGCCCCGGGACTCCGCCGCACGACGGAGTGATGCCGGCCGTGCGGCGGCGAGGCCCTCAGGCCTTCTGGACGGCCTCCAGGGCGGTACGGACGGTGGCGCTGAGCTCGGCCGCGGCGGCGTCGGTGGCCACGGAGCGGCGCTCACCGGTACGGCGGTCGCGGATCTCCACGGTCCCTCCTTGGCCAGATCCCGGCCGACGACGAGCGTGTAGGGCAGACCGAGGAGCTCGGCGTCGGCGAACTTCACGCCGGCGGAGACCCTGCGGCGGTCGTCGTAGAGGA